>Ga0187783_10000406_pt1 | contig 31826 bp, 32 predicted proteins | sample 1015_SJ02_MP02_2_FD_132471 | JGI IMG/M metagenome (GOLD analysis project Ga0187783, IMG submission 132471) | Tropical peat soil microbial communities from peatlands in Department of Meta, Colombia - 1015_SJ02_MP02_20_MG | ecosystem: Environmental > Terrestrial > Soil > Wetlands > Peat | place... | reverse complement strand
TGCTGCGGCACGCCGAAGTTCACATAAATAGGATTGAGCGATTGAAGAGAAACGATAGCCTGTCCTGCGGCCAGATACTGGCCAAGGCTAATCTGCCTGATTCCCAAAACGCCGGAAAACGGAGCATGAATGGTTTTGCGGGCGATGGCGGCCTTGATTTCGTTGACCTGGGCTTCGGTCGATTTTCGCTGGGCAGCAGCATTGTCGAACTCTGACTTCGCAATTACACCCGCTTTCACCAGTTGCTCAGAACGCTCGTATTGAACCCAAGCCAACTCGCGCTGAGCTTCCACGTTGGCGAGTTGCGCCCGTTCTTGGCGGGTGTCGAGTTCCACAAGAATGTCGCCCTCGTGCACGGATTGGCCGGATTCGAAGTGAATCTTGTCGACCGTTCCGGGCAGGTCAGCGCTTACCGTCACTCCCTGAATGGCGGCCGCCGTTCCGACCACAGATAAAGTGGATGGCCAGGTTTCACGCTTGGCGACGACGGTAGTCACGGAGGTGGCCGGTACCTGGAAATTCGAGTTCATCGCGATGGCGGTTTCCATCTGGCGGTATTTCACAAAACCGAGGCCACCGACAATGGCTGCCACCAGCAACAACATGATGATCATTCGCTTCGCCATTTGTTCTCCCGCAGGAATTATAAGCCAGGTGGATGGCCGCTAAGTTCCCCCAGACGGCCGTGGTATATGGATTTGTCGAACCGGCCAAAAGATTCACGCCCATAGGGCGCTAACGCAATGCAGGAATAGAATCTTCGCATAATGCATTCCGCTTCGCGGTGGTCTCCGCCCTGAGCATGCCGATGGTTTTTCCCGTCTATCCATATAGACGAATGAAAAGGGAAAAAATCGACAAATGAGAAGGGAAAAATCGTACACTTTTGTATAGGGTTCTTACCTTAATCTCATCGAACCTCGACCCGATACCCGTCGTCCTCCCATAATTTCCCGTTTGCTCATCGCGCGAACGTAGAATCGCTTCCCCGGTAGCAGCGCATTACGCTCTTAGCGCTTGAGCGGAAGGCTAATTGCGCTGCGGCTGGGCGGATAGGACGATCGGAGCTTGGTGAGACCTGCCGCGGTTTGATTGGCTCACCGTAGCATGGTTTGCACCCGAATCAGTCTTGACTAGCCAAAGTAGATCCGCTTTAGCTTATCTTAACCACAGCCAGTTAGACGCGAAAATGAGGCGAAAGTTATCGCGGGATGATCAGTTTGAGCACAGTCTGCTACATTGGTCGTGCCGACTGCGACCGGCCAGAACGAGTAGCCTGGACTTCGGCCTCGCACGGGCTGGCGACCCGTCCTCCGATTGGCCCGGGGTGAGCCGGCAGCAGCTTTTCTCTGGCGAGAGAGCCGGGGAAACCACTACGAGGTGGATCCGCCGCCCTGCAAGGCGGCGGTTTATCAGAATTGGGCAGGAGGAGGATGAAACCCGTTCGCAGCTTTGCCAGTGACAATAATGCCGGCATTCACCCCCGAATCCTCGAAGCCGTTGCCGCCGCCAATCACGGACATGTGGTCGGATACGGCGATGATCCCTATACCCAAGGGGCCATCGAAAGCTTCCAGCAGCATTTCGGCCCTGACATCGAGGTCTTTTTCGTTTTCAATGGAACCGCGGCGAACTGTCTTGGCCTGAAAGCACTCACCGAAAGCTACAACGCGGTGATTTGCGCCGAAGCCTCTCACATCTACACCGACGAATGCGGGGCTCCCGAGAAGTTCACGGGCTCGAAACTCATCCCGGTTCCTACCTCCGATGGCAAGCTCACCGTGGAATCGGTCAGCCACGCTTATCACCACATTGGGGATCAGCACCATGTTCAGCCGCGGGTGGTTTCGATCACCCAGGCCAGCGAGGTTGGGACTGTTTACACCCCCAAAGAGGTTCGGGCCTTGGCCCGCTTCGCGCACGCGCGCAACCTGTTTCTCCACATGGACGGCGCCCGCATCGCCAATGCTGCGGTCAGCCTGGGCTTGACCCTGCGCGAGGCCACGCGGGATTTGGGGGTGGACGTCCTCTCGTTTGGCGGAACCAAGAATGGCGCCATGGGAGCCGAGGCGGTGATTTTTTTCGCTAAGAAGCTCAGCCGCGATTTTGTTTACTTTCGCAAGCAGGGCATGCAATTGGCTTCCAAGATGCGCTTCGTTGCCGTCCAGTTCGAAGCCTTGCTCGCGGGCGATCTGTGGCGAAAGAACGCAGAACACGCAAACCAGATGGCGGCGCTGCTGGAAAAAGAGGTGGGCAAGATTCCCAAAGTGAAGGTTGTCTATGCCGTGGATGCCAACGGTGTGTTCGCGCAGATTCCACGACAGGCAATTCGAAAACTGCAAAAACACTGCTTCTTCTACGTGTGGGATGAAGAACAATCCATTGTGCGCTGGATGTGCTCCTTCGACACCACGGTGGAAGACGTGAAGCAGTTTGCAGCGCTGCTAGCGCGAATCGTTGGCACGATCGGCGAGCGAAAGCTGGAGCGCGAGCGCACCGGATGACTGCCCTGCCCCTTAGATCAGGAGCAGGAAGCATTTGCGGTTAACGACTCGCGTCATCCAATAAGTCTCCTAACGTCGGTTTGTGCTTTTCTTTTTTTGTCTTTTTGCGGTCAGGGATCACCCGCGAAGCCGGTGGCGTCCCGATTCGTTCGCGAGCCATGGCTTTGACTGCTTCTACGGCGCGAAACCGCTTCGGCTTTTTCCGCGGCATGGTTCCATCTTGCCATAACCTGCCGGCGTCGCCCCCTCGACGCGGCAAAATGATCGACACCTGGAAGGAGTCGACGAACCGAGGAGCTTCTGTGCTCTCGGGCGTGCAATAATCATGTGAGGCACTGATCCGGGATCTTGCTAAGCCCTGGAACCGTGGCGCGTGGTTGGTATGGACGAACGAGACTTTTTCGACGAGCGGCAGGAGAAAAAGACTGCCCTGCTGAATTGTCCCCATTGCCAGCAGTCGGGGGAGTACGAAATCACGTGGCTGGTGCGCACCAAGAAACGACAGCTGGCCGGCCGCGCTGATGAACGAGATCGGGCCCGCTTTTCGAAGGCCCGGTCGTACATGCTGCGCAAAGAAGATATGATGGCCTGCAAGAACCTGCGCTGCCGCAAGCGGTTTGAGATTTCCGGCGTCCAGTCGGTCGTATTCACGGAGTAACACCCCAGCTTCCGCCCGCCGCGGGTGGGTCGGGTAAGATCCTGCGAAATTACGGGTGCGAGCATTTCTACCCGTCGTGAGGAAATGGCGGGTGCGAATTGCTGGTTGCTCATTTATACTTACGCGTTTATCCACCCGTTCGTCGAAATCTCGAGTACGTGGAGCCTTCGTTGAAGATTCTGGTCTGCATGAAGCAAGTGCCGCAGAAAGACGCACCCCTAAAGTTGAACGAGAGCGGCACCTGGATTCGCGAGGATGTCTCGTACGAAGTCAATGAGCCGGATGCATATGCTCTCGAAGAAGCATTGCGCCAGAAGGAAAAACACGGCGGCAGCGTGGTTGTGGTTACTGCCGGCCCGGCGCGTGCCCAGCAAGTCCTGCGGGAGGCTTTGGCCAAGGGCGCCGATCGCGCGATTCACCTGGAAGACGCCGCCTTCGTTGGCCTCGATGCTTTCAATACGGCGCGTGCCTTTGCCGCAGCCATCCAAGGGGAGCAATTCGACCTGATTTTCACCGGTCTTCAGTCCGATGACTACGGGTATGCGCAAACGGGCGTGATCCTCGCCGAGCTGCTGGGTTGGCCGCATGCCACCATCATCATGCAAATTGAGAAGAACGACACCGGAATTCGGGTGAAACGCGAGCTCGAAGCTGGCTATTTCCAGTTTGTGGACATGCCCTTGCCGGCCGTACTTACGATCCAGTCGGGCATCAACAAGCTGCGCTATGCCACCCTCATCGGGATCAAGCAAGCCAAGAATAAGCCGTTGCAGAAAGTCACCATGGCGGACATCCAGTCATCGGTGAGCGGAAACCTGCAAAAGATTGAACGCCTGTACGTGCCGCAGAAGACGAAGAAAACGGAATTTCTTGAGGGTTCGGCGGCGGAGATCGCCAAGAAATTGGTGGACAAGTTGCGCAACGAAGTTCGGGTTTTGTAGGCTTCTGCGCTACCTGGATGGCATTGGCGTAGGTCGATCTTGGCGACAGGGAAGCGCGATCGATCGCTCGTTTTCGTCGATTTCGACTGGGATTTCGCAGCTGAGCAAGATTGCCTATGGCGGACAGCATTGTTGTTGTGGTTGAGCAACGCGAGGGGAAACTCAATCGTGTTTCCTGGGAGACCTTAACTGCGGGCCAGACGCTGGCGGCGGCAACCGGTTGGACACTCGACGCCGCGGTCGTGGGCAAGGATGTGGCCAGTCTGGCCAACGAAGTTGCCGGCAAAAAGATCAGGAAGGCCTACGCCGTCGAATCTCCGAGCCTCGAACCTTATACCCCGGATGCGTTCGCCGTCGGCCTGAAACGGTTTCTCGAGTCCCAATCGCCGAAATTGGTGCTGATGCCGCATACCTACCAGGTTCGAGACTTCGTGCCCAAGCTGGCAACCGCCATGGGCCGGACGGTGATCAGCGACTGCATCGGCTATAAGAAGGAAGGCGACAGACTGCTCTTCACCCGGCAAATGTTTCAGGGCAAGTTGGTGGCTGATGTCAGCTTCACTGGCCCGGCACCTTGGTTTGTGACTTTTCAGAACGGAGCCTTTCGCGGCGACAAAGTTGAGGCGGGAGCCGGCGCCGCTCCGGTAGAAAGCGTGCAGGTTGCCATTGGCGATGGCGTGATCCGGGAGAAACCCCAGGCGGTATTCAAAGAAGCCAAACAAGCCGTCGATCTGACCCAGGCGGAAATCATTGTTTCCGTCGGACGGGGAATTAAAGAACAAAAGAATATCGAGCTCGCCCAGCGGCTTGCCGAGGCGCTGGGCGGCGAAATCGCCGCTTCCCGTCCCATCTGTGATTCCGGCTGGTTGCCCATGGATCGGCAAATCGGCTCGTCCGGGCAAACGGTCGCACCCAAGCTGTATTTGGCTCTCGGCATCAGTGGCGCCATTCAGCACATCGTGGGAATGAAAGGCGCGCGGACGATCATTGCCGTCAACAAGGATTCGGAAGCGCCCATCCTCGAGATTGCGGATTACGCCGTCGTGGGCAATTTATTCGACGTCGTGCCGCCCCTGATCGAAGAAGTGAAGAAAGCCAAAGCCGGCAGTTAGAGTCTTTCCCATGAAACGGATTTGGAATTTATCGCACGCCGGTCGCGAGGTTGGCCCCGACCCTGCCGTTCATTCCGGCAGCTGACCACCATCGAACCATGAGCCTTGTCTTCCGCAAGCCGCTTGCCAACATCGAACGTCCCAAAATGCCCGCCGATATTGTGATCGTCGGCGGGGGCCCCGCGGGCATGGCGTGCGCCCTGCGCCTCTCCCAACTCATCGACCAACACAACTCCGAGCACCCCGATTCGCCATTGAGTAAAGAGAATATCTACTTGCTCGAAAAAGCCAGGGAGATCGGCCAGCACTGTCTTTCGGGAGCGCTTCTCGACCCGCGCTCCATGCGCGAGTTGCTCCCGGGTTTCGAGAAAGAAGCCCCCTTCGACGCGTCGGTCAGCCGCGAAGCGGTTTACTTTCTCACCCCGAAGCACAAGTTTAAGCTGCCCATCACGCCGCCACCGTTGCGCGATCACGGTAATTACGTAATCTCTCTGAACCGGTTCGTCAAATGGCTCGGCGGCAAGGTGGAAGAGGCCGGGATCACGATCTTCAGCGGGTTTGCCGGCTCGGAATTGTTGTTCGATGGCCGTCGCGTCGCCGGAGTGCGCACCGATGACAAAGGGGTGGATAAGCACAACCAGCCGAAATCGAATTTTGAGCCGGGCTACGATCTCGAGGCCAAGGTGGTCATTCTGGCCGAAGGCCCGCGTGGCTCGCTCACCAAGCAGCTCATTGCGAAATTCGACTTGATGAAAGACCGGAACCCGCAAACCTACGGCCAGGGAATCAAGGAATTGTGGGAGTTGCCGGCGGGACGGATTGCGCCGGGCGAAGTCTTCTACACCATGGGCTGGCCTCTCACCAGCAAAGAATACGGAGGGGCCTGGATTTATGGGGGAAAGGACAACATCGTCTCCTTGGGCTTTGTCACGGCGCTCGAGTATCCCGACCCCCGTCTTGATCCGCAGCACGTGTTGCAGGATTTCAAACAGCATCCTTTTCCGGCCGGGCTGCTCCAAGGCGGAAAGATGATCCGCTATGGCGCGAAGTCGTTGCCTTACAGTGGCTGGTGGGCAATCCCGCCCCTAGCCGGGGACGGCTGGATGATCGTTGGGGATTCCGCCGGATTGCTGAATTCCGCGCGCTTGAAGGGAATCCATCTCGCGATCAAGAGCGGAATGCTGGCGGCCGAAGCGGCGCTCGAGGCGTGGAAGAAAGATGACTTCTCTGGGCAGAGCCTGGGACAGTATCAGAGCAAGGTGGAGTCGAGCTGGATTAAGGAAGAGCTCTGGAAGGTGCGCAACTTCCATCAGGGATTTGCCCACGGATTTTGGAGCGGCCTGTTTCATGCCGGGATCCAGCAATTTACCGGGGGGCGCGGGTTGCGCAACCGCTACCCAGGAACTGCCGGCTACGAGCACATGAAGAAGCTGTCCCAGTTGCCGAGCGACGGAGGACAGGAAGCGCACTTGCTCGGACCTGCCAAAGGAGATGGCCGACTAACCTTTGACAAGCTGACGGATCTCTATCACTCGGGAACGAAACACGAGGAAGACCAACCCGCGCATCTGATCATCGACGATACCAACATCTGCAATGCTCGCTGTCTCAAGGAGTTCGGGAACCCCTGCCAAAATTTCTGCCCGGCCAATGTTTACGAAATGCTAGACGACGCCGAGCAGCCTCAGGGCAAGCGCATCAGCTTGAACCCCTCAAACTGTGTGCATTGCAAAACCTGTGATATCGCCGACCCATACCAGATCATCACCTGGGTGCCCCCAGAGGGTGGCGGCGGACCCAACTACGATGGGATGTAAACCGTTTACCGGCCTGGGTGGGCAGCCTCCGCTGCCGGTCGGCTCGAACCCGCGTCCCATCCGGCATATAATGAAGGGGAGTTTTCCGACCGACTTCGGCCTTCAGGCATACTTGGCCGCAGCGGCGAGGGAGGGTTTGGCTGCGCCGATTCCTCGAGAGCTCGGCTTAGCCGGTCTCGAAGAATCGCAGGACCCCTCCCGAGGGTGCAGGTGGAAACGCCGGCGCCTCCCGGCTTCGCGAGAAGCCATTGGAAAGGAAACGGCTCCCCGGCGCCGGGCCTGCCTGCGTGTTTCCTTCAAGTTTCGGTGAATTGGATGCTGGGCCCAGGAGACTCAGCCCCGGCAACGGGCAGTTTTTACGCTCCGGGCCGGAATCGGGGATGCGAGCTGCGCATCAGAAAAGAGCTTGTGGCTGTCCTGATTGACAAATTCGGCCGGGCGATCACGGATCTTCGCATTTCCGTGACCGATCGCTGCAACTACAAGTGTGTCTACTGTCGCACCGGAAACGAAGGCACGCTGTACGGGGACCTTCCCCTTTCCGATTATCTGCGTATGGCCCGTGTCCTGGCCGGAATGGGAGTCAAGAAGGTGCGCATTACCGGCGGTGAGCCGCTGTTGCGGCAGGGACTGGTCGAGTTCGTGCACCAGTTGTCGCAGCTGCGCGACAGCGAAGGCGAGCGCCTTGAGCTCGCGCTCACGACCAATGGTCACCTGTTGGCCGAGCTGGCGCGTGCGCTCAAGGATGCAGGCCTCGACCGCGTAACCGTCAGCATGGATGCGGTTGATCCGGATCGATTCGCGCGCATTACCCGTGTTCCCAATGGATACCACCAGGTGCTCGCCGGAATCCGCACGTCACGGCAGGCCGGCTTGTGGCCGGTCAAAGTCAACTGCGTGCTGATGCGCGGTTTCAATGAGGATCAGATCATCCCGTTTGGAATGTTCGCACGCGAGGAGGGTGTAATCGTCAGGTTCATCGAGTTCATGCCGCTCGAGGAAGACCGCGTCTGGTCGCCCGAAACCGTAGTCACCCTGGATGAGATCGTCGAGCGGATGAAGGAGTATCGACCGCTGGTAGAGATTCCCCACGCCAGGAGCGAGACCGCGCGGCGGTATCGGTTCGACGACGGCCTAGGCGAGATCGGAATCATCGCGCCCGTTTCTCACCCCTTCTGCGGACACTGCAGCCGGATCCGCATCACGTCGGACGGGAAGATTCGCACCTGCCTGTTTTCTGTCTGGGACCACGACTTGCATGAACTCATGCGCCGCGGGGCATCCGACGAAGCGTTGGCGGAGTTCATTCGGAGTGTGGTGCTGCGGAAAGAGGAGCGGCACCACATCGGAGAACCGGATTTTGTGCCCGCATCGCGTACCATGGTGCATATTGGGGGATGACTCTCCGAAGGTTCCTTCCGAGCTTGCGACTCGAGGATGGCCGACGCGAGGGATGCGAAGTATCGATAGCATGAGGCTGAACCCGGCAACATGGTTGGTGGTGACCGCCGTCTTACTGACAAAGCTGGCGTCGGCGCAGCTCGATACCCCTACCACCAGCTCTTATCTCGGCTTTGATCGCAACGCATACCCGGGCGACGACAATCTAAAGACTTTGCGCCAAACCTTCTCTTTTGCCGGTTTCTGGCTGAACAACCCTCCTGGAGAGGCCGGCAATCAGTGGATCGGGAAACGGAAAGCCATCGAGGCGGCAGGATTCGGCTTTCTCGTGCTGTTCAATGGCCGGCTCGATGCCAATTTGAAGAACGTGGCAAGAGCAACCTCTCTCGGCAAATCCGATGCGCAGGCTGCGGTGACCGCTGCCCGCCGCGAGGGATTCCCTCCAAGAATCGTGATATTTCTTGACCAGGAGCAAGGTGGACGCATGCTGCCCGAACAGAAAGCCTATCTCTATTCCTGGGTGGACGCAGTTAACGCCGCCGGGTACCGAGCCGGGATTTATTGTTCCGGGATCGAATCGCCGGGATCACGCATCGTGACTGCCGATGACATTCGGGACAATGCCGGCGGCAGAGGAATCGTCTATTTTGTGAGCAAGGATGCCTGCCCGCCTTCGCCGGGATGCGCATTTCCGAAGAAGCCACCGAGCCCCGCCGCCAGCGGAATTCGGTTTGCGGACGTTTGGCAATTTGCCCAATCCCCGAAGCGACGAGATGTGGCTGCAGGCTGCCCCGCAAACTACGATCCCGACGGAAGCTGCTACCCACCCGGAACCTCTCCTCGGCAAGCCCTCCATGTGGATGTCGAAACCGCCAGCACGCCAGACCCGTCGCAGGGAAGCCGTCCCTAAATCCCTCAATAAGAACTCAGAGCTGAAACCGGGACTGCGGGGACAAGCGCCTCAGAATCAGCACGGTCGGACAACAGTTTTTTATCGCAATCCTGCGACTCAACTTCGCGAATCGATTAGAATGAATTCATACCAACCATGGCTGATCGCACGTTTACCCTAGAAGAAGCACAATCGTTGTTGCCCATACTGGAGTCTCTACTCCGCACGGCCATCGACGGCAAGAAACTGGTCGAGTCTGCGGATCAAGAATTCCAGGAGCTGGCTCACCGTGTATTTCTGCGCGGCGGAGTACTGGTGAACATCGTTACCATGGCCCGGCGGAAAGCCGAGCGCGAGAAGGCCTCCCAGCGAGCCCAAGACGCAATGGCTGAGATTGATGCGATGGGAGTCCAGGTGAAAGACCTCGACATCGGTTTGCTCGACTTCCCCTGCGAAGTTGAGGGCCAAACCGTGCTGCTGTGCTGGAGACTGGGGGAGAAGAGAATTCACTATTGGCATGGGGTCAGCGAGGGTTTCGCCGGACGCAAGCCGATTGACCAGCGGATCGCCAAGGCGAAGCGCGCGAACTAGCAACCGGAGACTCGCGGAATTCCCCGTGGGCATCACGAGGCAACCATGCCCGCTTTTTGGGTGCTGGCCGAACTATGAAGTGGCGCTCGCTTCAGGAATCAAGTGCAGGTGTTGATACTCGCACTCTGCGCGAGCAATTCGCCGAACGCAAATCTCTGATTGCCAAGTACGTTCCGCCGGAAGTCGAAGCCGTTCACGCGCGCGTCATTCAAGAGCTTCAAGAGCAGGGTATTCTGGAACGTGCCCTGCCAGTGGGCGCTCCGGCTCCCAACTTCGAACTTCAGGATCACGATGACCAATGCGTTTCCTCGACTCAACTCCTCGAGCAAACTCTTCTCGTAATCTGTTTTTTTCGGGGACGCTGGTGCCCCTTCTGCGTGAGTCAGCTTGAGGCCATGAACCTGTTTCTGCCGCAGATTGAAGCAGCGGGGGCAGTTTTGCTGGCGATTTCCCCTCAAACCGTGCGGCAATCGTTCTTCATGGCAGAACAACATAAGCTGAATTTTCGCCTGCTCAGCGACGGGCGAAATCAGGTCGCACGACAGTTTGGCCTGGTGTATCGCGTGCCCGAGTACCAGCAGTCGGTCTATCGGCGAGCTTTCGTAAACCTGCCGATGGCGAACGGAGATGACAGTTGGGAGTTGCCGATCCCGGCTACCTACGTTGTTCGCCGCGATGGCATCGTGCGGTATGCTTCCCTCAATCCCGATTACAGTGTAAGACCCGAACCCACGGAAATCCTCAATCACCTTGGCCGGCCCGATCGGGCCAGCAACTCACGGTAACATCCGCTTTCGGACAGAGACCAACCAAGCGGTCCCGGCAGCCACACTATTTTGCCGCCACCGTTTCCGCCGCGGCTGCATGTTCGTGTTCGCGTTCCACGTCTCGCAGGCGGGCGGCTTTGCCCCTCAGCGCGCGGAGATAATAGAGCTTGGCGCGGCGCACCTTCGAGGACCGGAGCAATTCGACCCTGTCAATCACGCGTGAATTTTCTGGGAAGATACGTTCCACTCCGTGACCGAAGCTCATTTTGCGGACGGTAAAACTGGCCTGCGGTCCGCGAGTGCGGGCGATCACAATGCCCTCGAATGCCTGCAAGCGCTCCTTATCGCCCTCTTTGATCTTTACATGCACGCGCACGGTATCCCCCGGACCAAAGTCGGGCAAATCCGTACGCTTGGTCTTGGCTAGGAGTTTTTCAATGACGAGATTGGACATGATCCTCTTCCCTTCTAGGTATTCTTGGCCGCAATCTGGGACAGTAATTCTTTGTCCTCCTCACTTAAGCCCACCTGCTGCAAGAGATCGGGCCGGTTGCGCAGAGTCTTTTCAAGTGCCGAACGGCGACGCCAGCGCCGGATCTCTTCGTGATTGCCGGAGGCGAGCACTTGCGGAACCGCCATCCCTCGGAAATCCGCCGGACGCGTATAGTGCGGATAATCCAGCAATCCACCGGATCCACAGGTCGCAGTGGGGCCGTTGCCGCTTGATCCCGACTCGTGTGCGGTAAATGACTCCTGTCGGGTAGAAGCTTCATTCCCCACCGCGCCGGGGATCAAACGTGTGACGCAATCGACAATCACCGCGGCAGCGATTTCCCCGCCGCTCACCACGTAATCCCCGATCGACAGCTCGCAATCCGCTAAACTCTGACTCACACGCTCGTCCACGCCTTCGTAGCGTCCACAGATCAAGACCAGTCGTTCCAGCCTGGACAGCTCCTGACTCTGGCTCTGGTGGAACCGTTTACCCTGCGCTGAAAGCAAAATTACGCTCTGCCCAGCTCGACCCGCCAGACGCTCCTCGCGCGAAGCAACCTCGAGCGCTTCCACACATTCAAAGATCGGTTCCGGCTTGAGGACCATGCCCTCGCCGCCGCCAAAAGGGCGGTCATCCACCGTGCGGTGACGATCCGCAGCAAAGGCCCGCAGATCGTGCATTTCAACCCTGACCAGACCAGCATCTCGGGCCCGGCGGATGATGCCATAATCTAGCGGACCGCGAAAAAACCCTGGAAAGATCGTAACAATGTCGATCTTCATGAGCACAGAGCTCAGCCCAGCTGGGACTCGTTACTGCTTACGGACCTCGTCTCTTCTGCTGCTGTTTCTCTTCCGGGGTCAGCGGGGCATCGAGCTCGAGCATTCCTTCCGGCAGCAGCATTCTAACCCGCTTACCCTTGAGATCCAGGTTTTCAAGATGAGCTGCGGCGTATGGAATCTCAAGCTCCCGGGTTCCTGCCTTGACGATCAGCAGCGGCGCCTCGCCCGCCCCAAACCGGACGTCTTCGACCCGGCCAATCTCGCGGGGACCGTCGGAAACCATGCAACCGACTAAGTCGCTGATGTAGGTCCAACCGGGCTCGAGCGCCGCTCGTTGCTCGAATGGAACCTGCAATTCGCAGCCCACCAGAGGTTCCGCGTCGGCAATCGAGTCCACCCCGACAAACCTCAGGATCAAGAAACCTTTGTGAGACCAAACGTCTTTAACTTCGAGCTCGCGCCGGTGGTCGTTTGCTCCCAGCGCGAGTAGCCTCAGGCCCGGCCGGAATCGACCCGGCACATCACTGTGCACCTCGACCGCGACCTCGCCGTGTCGCCCTTGCACTTTCACCACGCGAGCGAGCGTGATGAACTCGTCCACCGCTTTTATTCCGTGATCTCGAGCGCAAAGCGCTTGTGAGCCCGAATTCCCGCAGCGTTGAGCAGGGAACGCATAGCGCGTGCCACTCGTCCCTGCCTTCCCAAGATCTTACCGACGTCACTCGGCGCCACACTCAGGGTGAAAACCGTGGTCTCACCGTCAACCTGGCTGACCGCCACCTCATCGGGAACATCGACCAGCGCCTTTGCGATCTGCTCCACCAATGTGCGCACATCCCCACTTTGCTCGGTCATGGCTCTTCCTATCGGCTGGAACGCACGATACCGCAATCAGGCAACAGACTCGGTGCTGGCGGGAACGGGTTTGGACGCGAGCTTGCTGACGCGATCCGAGAGCTTTGCGCCTTTTGATAGCCAATACTCAATCCGGTCGCGCTTCAGTTCAATACTGGCAGGATTGGTGCGGGGGTTGTAGGTTCCCACGACCTCGACCGGCCGGCCGTTTCGGGCGCGTGCCTTTTCGATGACCACCACCCGATAGTGCGGCTGTTTGCGCGCACCCGTACGCGTTAAGCGAATCATCAACACAGAATTTGTTTCCCTTTCTAGTACTCTGGGTAGGTTTCCGGCAAGCCATTATTTTTGCAGAATTTAGCGCGATTAGCAAGGCACGATCCCAGCCCCGTGCACCTACCCCGGCTGCCCGGGCAGAGGAACGGTTCCCTTCCAGGCCACGCAGGTCTGGTTTCGAATCGTTTGTTTCAGATGCTGGTTGGGCGCTCACGGCACCCGGTGCGCAGCCTGAGGGGCACCGGCCCTCAAAGAATCTCGCCCCCCGCGGCAAAAGTCAGGCCGCGCTCTCTTCCGAGAACTCTTCGATTTCATTGACCTCTTTATCACTTAAGCGAAGATTCCCTGCCAGCATCACACCACCCGCCTGTCGCGCGTTTCGAGCTCCTACAATTGCTCCCGTCACGGCCGGATTGCGCAGCGTCCAGGCAATGGCCACTTCGCCGGGAGAACGGCCGTGCCGTTTGCCGATCTCGCGCAGGCGCTCGACCAATTCGAGATTACGGGATAACTTGGGTTCCCGGAACTCCGGATCGCTGTGGCGCCAGTCGTCCTGGGGCAATTTCGCAGCCCGTTCCGGGGTCATGGCCCCGCTGAGAAGGCCCGAGGCCATGGGCGAGTACACGATGACGCCGATGCCCTCGTGCAGGCAATAGGGCAAAATGTCTTCTTCGATCGCGCGGTTCAGAATCGAGTAGGGCGACTGCAAAGAAGTGACCGGCGCAATCTTTCTCGCCCGACGAAGCTGGCTCACATTGAAATTCGAGACTCCGATCCAGCGTACCTTTCCGTCCCGCTTTAGGTCCGCCAAGGTCGACCAGGCTTCCTCCAACTGCGGCGAGTCAGGATCAGGCGGCCAGTGAATCTGGTAAAGGTCGATGATCTCGAGCTGCAAACGCCGCAGGCTGTCCTCTACCTCGCCCCGGATGGACTCTGGCGCGAGCACCTTTTGTATGTTGCCCTTGGCGTCCCAGCGCAGGCCGCACTTGGTGAAGATATAAGGCTTCGGACGAGACCAACCCTTGATCACCCGACCGATGACTTCCTCCGAGTGCCCCAAGCCGTAAACCGCAGCGGTATCGATCCAGTTGACACCGAGTTCGAGAGAGCGCTCGATAGCGGCCTGGGAGTCCCGATCATCCTGAGTTCCCCAGGAGAATTGCCACCCCGAGCCACCGATCGCCCAGGCGCCAAAACCGACGGCTGTGATTTCGAGAGTAGACTTGTCAAGCTGCTTGGTTTGCATTTCGATGTCCTCGAGATGGTTGGATTGGTTCCGGGTGGTACCAGATACAGATGGACGCAACCGCAATTCGCACGTATTGCCTTTCTTTCCCCAATGCAACCGAGCACCTGCAATGGGAGGATGAACTCTGCTTCAAGGTTGGAGGGAAGATCTTTGCCATGCTAGGGCTCGATTCCCTGCCGCAACGAATGTGCTTCAAGTGTACGCCCGAAAGGTTCGCGGAACTGTGTGAACTCGAAGATGTTCGGCCGGCGCCCTATGTCGGACGCTACCAGTGGGTGATGCTCGATCGGCTGGACGCATTGCCGGAAGACGAATTGGAGGATTTAATCCAGCAGTCCTATCGAATGGTTCGCTCCAAAGCGAAAATCTCGGACTCTCGGGACCACGGGCGGAAGAAGCGCAAGAAATTCGAATCCCGGGGCAGACACCACCCCAGGACCAAGAAACGTTGATCGTTAGCGGCGGCTCCGAGATGTACGGTGAGGACCCGACTGTTCTTGCAGCCGGAATCTTTGCCTCCTAAAATCAGCCGAGCCCCGGCCACAGTTACCTCAGGAATGGCTGCTGCCTCTCCCGGCGGATGGTTCCGCTTGCCCGGCTTACGGCCGTGACCCGGAGCAACCAAAGCTTCTCATTTGACTACCCGCAACCCACTACGCTAGCCTCAAAGTCCATCCGGAACTTCGATGCGTACCACCCGCAATCAACTACTTCCCTTGCTCGTAGTGCTCGCGGCCTGCGCCCCGCTGATGCCTGCCCAGCAGCCCGTGCATGCCGCCCACGCCATGGTGGTCAGCATCCATGAACTGGGGTCGCGAGCAGGAGTGGAGATCCTGCGGGCGGGTGGGAACGCGGTGGACGCGGCCGTCGCGACCGGGTTTGCCCTGGCGGTGGTTTATCCCCCCGCCGGAAATATCGGCGGAGGGGGGTTTATGCTGATTCGCCTGGCGGATGGCGAGACCCACTTTGTTGACTTCCGGGAAAAAGCTCCCGCCGCGGCCACAGCCAATATGTATTTGGATTCTCAGGGAAATGTGATCGAGGGTGCCAGCGAAATCGGTTATAAAGCGATTGCCGTGCCCGGCTCCGTCGCCGGTCTTGTCTACGCGGAACGGCATTTCGGCAAGCTGCATCTCGCGCAAGTCATGGCTCCCGCAATCAAGCTGGCACAGGACGGCTATGCGCTAAGCTGGGAAGAAGCGCATGCCTTCGAGAACGAGAAACACTTGGCGGAGATTCCGGAATCGCGGCGCATTTTTCAGCGCGACGGAAACTACTACAAGCCGGGTGAAACTTTTCAGCAAGCGGATCTGGCCCGGACCCTCGAGCATATTGCGAGCGATCCCGACGATTTCTATCACGGGGCGATGGCGCGAGAGCTGGCTGCCTCAATTCAGAAAGGCGGCGGTCTCATCACGGCCAATGATCTGGCCGGCTACGAAGTCAAGGAGCGGGCTGCGGTTCAGGGCACATACCGGGGCTACGACATCCTCAGCGCACCTCCGCCCTCCTCCGGCGGAACGGCCCTGATCGAAATTCTCAACATCCTCGAGGGTTACGATCTGGCGAAGATGGGGAATCGGTCCGCGCAATCCGTTCATCTGATTGCGGAAGCCTTCCGGCGTGCATTCTACGACCGTGCCGAGTTCATGGGTGACCCGGACTTCGCAAGGATTCCGGTCGCGCAGCTCATCGATAAGAAGTACGGCACAGCCTGGCGGGAGTCCATTGACGCTACCCATGCCAGCGGGAGTAAGGAGTTGAAGCGTCCCTCGATCTTTGGGGCTCTCGAACAATACGCCGCCGAACACCCGCAGCCCACTGCCACCGCAGAGTCTCCGCACACCACCCACTATTCCGTGGTCGATGCCCAGGGAAATGCAGTGGCAGTAACCACCACCCTGAATGAGTGGTTTGGATCACGAGTCACGGCGCCAGGACTGGGATTCCTGCTGAATGACGAGATGGACGATTTCACCAGCAAGCCGGGCGTGGGCAATTCCGATGGACTGATCCAGGCTCCTGCCAACGCCATCGGTTCGGGAAAACGTCCGCTTTCCTCGATGACGCCGACCATCGTTCTCCGCAACGGCAGGCCCTATCTTGTGCTCGGCTCTCCTGGCAGCTCGCGGATCATCACCACCGTGGCGAATGTGCTGATCGGAGTTGTCGATTACCGTATGAACATCCAGGAAGCGGTGAATGCACCGCGATTCCACCAGCAGTGGCTGCCTGACGTTTTGAGCGTCGAGAAATGGTTTTCTCCCGACAGCGTACACTTACTCGAGCAGATGGGTTACAAGGTCACCATTGGGGTGGGTCAGGGCGAAGATTGGCGTCCTTACTGGAGCGACGCCGAATGCATCGCCATCGATCCGGAGTCGGGGGAACGCCTGGGCGCGAGTGACGGCAGGAACAACGGAAAGGCGATTGGATACTGATGTTAAAAGCTATCTCCACCTACGTGTACGTCAGAGAGCGGTTGCATCCCGGGCTGCTCGACGGTTTGCTGCGCGGCGGCGCCCAGGCTTTTGAGATCTTCGCTGCACGCCAGCATTTGGATTACGCCAACCGCAAGCAGCACGTGCGGGAAATCGCCGACTGGTTTCGAACCAGCGGGGTTCCTCTGCATTCGGTGCATGCCCCGATGTACGGGGATTACGAATGGGGGCGGACGGGAGCGCCTCCGGTGAATGTGACGTCTACGGATCGGGCTCACCGTGTCGAAGCCATGGACGAGATCAAGCGTGCCCTAGAACTCGCGGAGCAAATTCCTTTTCGCTTCCTCATCCAGCATTTGGGCGTCTCCAATGAGACATTTGATGAGCACAAATTCGAAGCGGCCATGACCTCGATCGAGCACCTGCGCGCCTTTGCCAAGCCTTTGGGAGTGCAGATTCTGCTCGAGAACATTCCGAACGAACTGTCGACTCCAGAGAAGCTGGTCGAATTCATTCACAGCAGTCATTTCGACGATGTGGGGGTGTGTTTTGATTTCGGGCACGCGCACCTGATGACCAGCGTCCCGGATGCGTTCGCGACCCTCAGAAGCTACATCCGATCCACCCATGTCCACGACAACGACAAAGATCGTGATTCCCATCTTTGGCCGGGCAAGGGCTCGATCGACTGGAAGGAGGCCATGGAACTGCTCCGGTCGGCTCCGCACACGCCGCCCTTGCTTCTGGAGGTGGAGGAAGACGAGAAGATTAACCCGGCCGAGAGAATGGACGAAATGTTTAAGAAGCTGGATCAGGCCTGAGGATGTTCCGGTTGAGACCGACAGCACGGAGCAGTTCCAGTCTGTTCGGTTCGAAGCTTCGAATATGCCATCGCCCGTAACCTCCATCGTCGATGTGGGCAACCACGAAAGTCAAAGTGTCACCATCCAAGGATGGCTTTACAATCTGCGCGAGAGCGGCAAGCTGCTGTTTCCAATTTTTCGCGACGGAACCGGGATCATCCAGGGGGTGGTTGCGAAAAACGCGGTGTCTCCCGAGATCTTCGAATCGGTCCGAGGCCTTACCCAAGAATCGAGCGTCATGGTCGAAGGCAAGGTCCGGGCCGATCAACGTGCTCCCGGGGGCTATGAGCTCGACGTCTCCGATGTACAGGTCATCGAGCGCGTTCCCGAAAGCGACCCTTATCCGATTTCCTTGAAGGAACACGGCGTCGATTTCCTGATGGAGCATCGCCACCTTTGGGTGCGCAGCCCGCGCCAGGCGGCCATCCTGCGGGTGCGCGCCGAAATCGTCAAAGCTGCCCGCGACTTTTTTGATGAGCGGGGATTCACTCTCACCGATCCTCCCATCCTTACTCCTGCGGCCTGCGAAGGAACCACGACCCTATTCCCGGTTGATTACTTTGACGAGCAAGCCTTTCTCACCCAGTCCGGTCAGCTTTACATCGAAGCCACGGCCATGGCTCTGGGACGGGTGTATTCCTTCGGGCCCACGTTTCGTGCGGAAAAATCCAAGACTCGACGTCACCTGACGGAATTCTGGATGATCGAACCGGAGGTCGCCTATGCCACCCTGGAGGACATCATGGACTTGGCGGAGGGACTGATCAGCTTCCTGGTGGAGCGCTGTCTCAAGCGGCGGCGCGCGGATCTCAAGACCATCGGCCGGGATATTACGAAGCTCGAGAAGGTCGTGCCGCCGTTCCCCCGTATCAGCTATGACGAGGCCGTGAGGATCCTACAGGAAGCGCACGCCAAAGGCAGGCTCGAAAACAACTTTGAGTGGGGTGGAGATCTTGGCTCTCCCGACGAGACCTTCCTCTCCTCGCAGTTTGACCAGCCCGTCCTGGTCCATCGCTACCCCGCAAAGGTGAAGGCGTTCTACATGGAGCCGGACCCGAATCGTCCGGAGCTCGCACTTTGCGTCGATGTACTGGCTCCGGAAGGCTACGGCGAGATCATCGGCGGCTCCCAGCGTATTGCCTCTTACGATCTTCTGCGGCAACGGATTCGCGAGCATGGGTTGCCCGAGGCGGCGTTTCGGTGGTATTTGGACTTGCGCAAGTATGGCAGCGTGCCTCACGCGGGTTTTGGTATGGGAATTGAGCGGGCCGTGGCCTGGATTTGCGGTCTGGAACACGTACGCGAGACCATTCCGTTTCCCCGCATGCTGTATCGGCTTTACCCCTGAGAAAGGCAGGCCGAATCCAGGGCGAGATCGTCTCCCGCCCGGGCATTGAGTGTGGCCCTGAAGTTCTCTGTGATTTATGCTGGCGGCTCGATGACAACCACAATGCCAACCCTTTCCAGCATCAGTCCGAAGAAGATACGCGTCATTGGAGTTCCGCTCGATCTCGGACAATCTCGTCGCGGCGTGGATATGGGCCCTTCGGCGGTGCGCGTCGCCGGGCTCGAAGCCCGCCTGGAAGCACTGGGACATATCGTAGAAGATGGCGGCAATGTGGCGGTGGCGATTCCCGAGCAAAAGAAGGAAGGCCAGGCCAATGCCAAGTACCTGAAGGAAATCACCGCGACCTGCACCAAGCATGCCGAGTTAGTCTTGAAAACGATGGAGTCCGGTCAAGTTCCGCTGGCCTTGGGGGGTGATCACTCGATGGCGGCGGGCACGGTGTCGGGCGTGGCGGAGTATTACCGGCGGAAAGGGGAGAGAATTGGCCTGCTTTGGATCGACGCGCATGCCGATGTCAACACTCCTGAGAGTTCTCCGAGCGGGAATGTCCATGGCATGCCGCTGGCGGCGATCCTCGGCCTCGGCCCTCCCGATTTGGCCAACATCTTCAATTTCTCACCGAAAGTGGAGGCGGGAAACTGTGTGCTGGTGGGGGTGCGCGACATCGACGCGATCGAGAAGCAGAACGTGCGTCGTGCCGGCATCCAAGTTTTTACCATGCGCGATATTGATGAACGGGGCATGCGCACGGTCATGGAAGAAGCCTTGCGGATTGCCGGACAGGGAACGGCGGGATACCACATCTCGCTCGATATGGACTGGGTCGATCCCGAGGATGCGCCAGGAGTTGGAACCCCGGTGCGCGGCGGCGCCACTTATCGCGAGGCCCACCTCGCCATGGAAATCATCGCCGATCACGGCCGCATGCTGAGTTTGGAAATTGTCGAGGTCAATCCGGTCATCGACGAGCACAACCGAACCGCGGACTTGGCCGTGGAGTTGGCCCTCTCCGCCTTTGGCAAGAAGATTCTGTGAAAACCGCCGGTCGGTCGTGGGGTTTCGAATGAGAATCTGTCCGCGCGGCATCGGGCTCGCTGTCGCTCTGGTCTCGATCGCTTCCCTCGCCCTAGCCCTGCCTAACCCGCCAGCAGAGAAAGTGGCGGTCGTTTACGGGCAAAATATTCGATATATCGAAGCCGGTCAGGGTCCGGCTGTGATTCTGCTGCACGGTCTCGGTGCGGTCAAGGAAATCTGGACCGCCAATTGGGAAGCGCTTTCGGCCGGGCATCACGTCTATGCCCTCGACCAGATTGGCTTCGGTCATTCCGACAAGCCGCTACTCGAATACAAGATTGCCACCTGGGTCGACTTTCTTCACGGGTTCATGCAGTCCGAGAACATCCATCAAGCAACGCTGGTGGGGAACTCCCTGGGAGGGTGGATTGCTCTGGAGTTTGCGGCGCAGCACCCGGAAATGGTCGATCGCCTGGTGCTGGTCGATTCGGCAGGTCTGGCATGGGGACAGGGAGGGCCGGTCATCGATCTGAACCCGTCCTCCATCGCGGGGTGGCGGACTCTGCTCGAAGCGCTTTTCTATGACAAGAAGATGGTGAGCGATCAATTCGTGCTACGGGTGTTTACCGACCACATGCGCAACAACGACGGATATACGATCGAGCGCGCTCTCGCGGGCTTTGCCCTGGCTCAGTTTGAAGACGACAAGCTCGGCTCGATCCACCTACCCACGCTGGTGGTGTGGGGACGCGAGGACGAACTGATTTCCGTAACCCGGGCAGAAAAATTCCGCAATGGGATACCTGGCGCCAAACTGGTCGTATTTGAACAATGTGGACATGTCCCTCAGTTGGAAAAGCCCGACGATTTCAACCGAGCTGTGCTTGATTTTCTCGGCAGGTAAGCGGCAACTCGGTGCCCAAACCCCTGGGAATCAATCCTGCGATTGACGCCTAGGGTTCCTCCGTCCACACTGAAACGTGATGAAAAAGCTTCGTGTCGGCATTCTGTTTGGCGGGCGCAGCGGGGAGCATGAAGTCTCGCTGCTGTCGGCGGCTTCGGTATTTGACGCCATCGACAAGAACAAATATGAAGTCGTTCCGATTGGCATCACCAAGGAAGGACACTGGGTCACGGCTTCTGACGCCGAGCGACTGTTGGCCGGCGAGGGACTTCCCGCGGCCCAGGCACACCGTCGCGCCGGGGATCCGGAGGCAACTCCCTCGGCGGCTGTCTTGGCTAAGGGTGAAGCCGTCGTTGTTCCCCCGGAGCCGCACAGCCACGGCGGTGCGCTGAGTCCGTTTGAGACCGAGGCAGCATCGCGTGCGCTTTCCCGCCGGGCTGCTGACCGCGCCATCAACGTCGACATCATCTTTCCCGTCCTGCATGGCACCTTCGGCGAGGATGGAACGATTCAAGGATTATTGGAACTGGCGGATGTGCCCTATGTCGGCGCCGGTGTCCTGGGTTCGGCCGCGGGCATGGACAAGGACATTATGAAGACACTGTTCCGGGCTGCCGGGCTACCCCTGGTCAAACACGTCACCATCTTGCGCAGCGACTGGGCAGCCCGGCCGAAGGAGGTTCGAAAGCAGATCGCACGCCAACTGAAATATCCGCTGTTTGTGAAGCCGGCGAACTTAGGTTCCTCCGTCGGCATCTCTAAGGTGCGCGATTCGAACGAACTCGCCTCTGGGATTGAAGAAGCGGCAAAGTTCGACCGCAAAATCGTGATCGAACAGGGAGTAGGCGGAAGCAAACAAAAGGCCCGCGAGCTCGAATGCTCGGTGCTCGGAAATGACCACCCCGAGGCTTCCCTGCCAGGAGAAATTGTTCCCAGCAAGGAATTCTACGATTACGAGGCGAAATATCTGGATGAAGGCTCAGAGCTGATTATCCCGGCAAAACTCACCCAAGGGGAAAGCAAAGCAGTTCAGCGACTCGCGATTCGAGCCTTCCAGGCCGTGGACTGCTCCGGTCTGGCGCGCGTCGACTTTCTCATGGAACCCAAAACGCGCAAGATCTACGTGAACGAAATCAACACCATGCCGGGGTTCACGGCGATTAGCATGTATCCAAAGCTCTGGGCCGCCTCTGGATTGTCCTATCCGCGACTGATCGAGCGATTGCTCGAGCTCGGGCTGGAACGTCACGCGGAGAAGAGGAAGAATCAATACAGCCGTTGAGCTTACCTAAACTCCCAAGCGTTTGCGTCTTCTCGACCGAAGACCCTCCCCTCTCCTCGCAAGCGGCCTGAAACGCCTGCTCCGACCAGGACCGATATATAATCATCGCCAATGAAAGCCAGCCTCGCCATCGTCATCTGGCTCGTTTTGTTTTCCGGCTCTGTGGCAAGGTTGCTGACGCAGGCCACGGCGCAAGTTTCTAGCCAGCAGCCGCCTGGGTTCGTTTCACAGGGCCGACAGCTGATCCGCGAAGGAAACCCGCAACAGGCACTCGAGCTCTATCAGGAGGTCCTCAAGACCACACCAGATTCATTTCCTGCCAACATCGAGTCGGGAAGCGTACTCGATCTGATGCTGCGAGGTGAGGAGGCGCGCAAATATTTCGCCAAAGCCATGGCAGTGGCAGACACCCCGAAGAACAAGGCGGGAGCGCAAAGAGCGATGGCGATGTCGTACGCTTTCGAAGCGAACTGTGCCGAGGCGGCTGAATATGAACAAATGGTCTTCGACTTCTACGGCACGGCGAACGACTTCTTTCAGCAAGGAGAGATCGCGGACGAGGCTGCTCGCGTTTGCCTCGACTCTGGCGACTTGGAGGCCGCTGAGAAATGGTACAAGCTGGGGCACGAAACTGGCTTGAAAGAACCCGGCATTAAGTCCGATCGCCAGGATCTGTGGAATTTTCGATGGGAGCATGCCCAAGCCCGTATCGCTGCCCGGCGAGGCGACGGTACTGAGGCACAGAAGCACGTGGCTGCGGCAAAGACGATCCTCGATAAGGGAACCATCCCCGAGCAAGCGCGGTTCTTTCCGTACTTGAAAGCCTACGTCGCATTCTATGGGCAAGATTACAAAACGGCTCTCGAACAACTGAAACAAGCCGATCAGAACGACGCCTTCATCCAGTGCATGCTCGGCCAAACTTATGAGAAGCTGGGCGATGAGGAAAGGGCGTTAGACTACTATCGCAAAGCCGCGAGGGCAAGTTCGCACAATCCCCCTGCCGCATACGCGGTGCCTTTTGCTAAAAAGAAGCTGGCCTAGCCGACGCGAATCGCTGACGGTTTTCCGCCGGGAACGCGCTGCGCTCGACCAATCCTCTCCCAACATTCCGCATCACGCTCCGGCTTAGATTGCTCCTTGGACTGGGTCCGAGAGAGTGCAAATTTTCTTGACGCACCCTGGGCCGGCTGTGTAGCATAAGTCGGTAACGGTTGCTCTTCGGAGCACACCGGGATTTCATGCAGAGTGGCTGAGGGACGAGCCCTGTGACGCCACGGCAACCGGATCAGGACCGATTCTGACCGCCAGGTGCCAACTCTCTCCTGGAAACAGGGAACATGAGATTCGGATGCGATCAGTTTTTGCCTCCGCAGCCTCTTTTCCTATTCCCGGAAAAAGAGGCCTTCGCATTTTAGGACTCTTTTCCCTGGCTCGTCCCTGGCTACTCCGGAAAGCGAGTAGCAGGATGGCGCACTACGAATTGCGTTGTCGGGAATGTAATAAGAGCTGGGGCAATCAAGCCCGCTCCATCTGCGAAGACTGTTTTTCTCCCCTGGAGGTTTTTTACGATTACGACGCGGTGCGCCGCCGGTTGAAGCGGGAGCAAATTGCCCGCCGCCCACCCAACCTGTGGCGCTACGCGGAATTGCTGCCCCTGCCCCAAGGCTTTCAGCCGAGCCTTCCTACCGGCTTCACGCCGCTGCTCCGAGCGCCTCGCCTGGCTGGCGCCTTGGGAGCGAAGCGGCTGTTCCTCAAGAATGACGCGGTGTGCTTGCCAACCCTCAGTTTCAAGGACCGGGTGGTGGCCCTGGCATTGGCCCAGGTCGACCGCTTTGGCTTTGACACCGTGGCCTGCTCCTCCACCGGGAATCTAGCCAATGCCGTGGCCGCACAAGCGGTCCGCAACGGATTGAAATCCTGGATCTTCGTTCCGGCTGATCTCGAACCCGCGAAGATTCTGGGCACGCAGGTCTTTGGCGCAACGCTGGTGCCGATCGCCGGCAATTACGACCAGGTGAACCGTCTGTGCTCGCAAATCGCTGACGAGCATCACTGGGGATTCGTGAATGTCAACCTGCGTCCCTACTATGCGGAAGGATCGAAGACGGTTGGATTCGAGATTGCCGAGCAACTCGGCTGGCGTCTGCCGGATAACGTGGTGGTACCGATGGCAGGCGGCTCGCTCATCACCAAAATCAAGAAAGCCTTCGAGGAGCTGACGGAACTCGGACTGGTCGAGCCCAAGCCGGTGAAGATCTTCGGCGCGCAGGCGACCGGATGCTCTCCCATTTCCACCGCTGTCAAAGCAGGGAACGCGGAAATTGAACCTCAGAAGCCGGCCACCCTGGCGCGTTCCCTGGCCATTGGCAATCCCGCCGACGGGCACTATGCCGTCAAAACGATTCGCACCAGCGGGGGCTGGGCGGAAGATGTCTCGGATGGCGAGATTCTGGACTCGATCCGGCTCCTGGCCGAAAGCGAAGGTGTCTTCGCCGAAACTGCGGGCGGTGTGACCGTGGGCTGCGCCCGCAAGCTCTACCGGCAAGCACGGATTCCAGCGGACGAAACCACCGTTCTCTGCATCACCGGCAATGGCTTGAAAACGACCGATGCGCTGTCCGGCCAATTCCAAGCCGCCGAACCCATCCGTCCCAAATTAGCGGAATTTGAAGCCTTCCTCGAACGAGCCAACCAGATTTCTAGGCCGATCGAGGAGATCGTGGAGGCTTGACATGGCCATTACCGTCGAGATTCCCACTGCCCTGCGCCGCCATACCGGAGGTACGGCCCGGGTCACTTGCTCGCCTGCGAATCTGGGAGAGCTTTTTGTCATGCTCGATCAGCAGTTTCCGGATCTGCGAACGCATTTGCGGGATGAGGCGGGGCAAATTCGCCGTTTCCTGAACATTTACGTCAATGAGGAAGATATCCGCTTCCTGGGTGGAAATGGCTACACCTTCCAGGACGGAGATGAGGTTCTGCTCGTGCCCTCCGTCGCCGGTGGCACCTCCTAGAGTCGGGTCCTGAAATGCTCGCTTGCCTCGGCTTCTCGCAGCCTGTATAATCTAACTAACTGGTTAATTAATATGACCACACAGGTGGTTCCATCGCGCTTGGGGTCTCGGGGTCGGCCGGAGCAAAGCCGGGCTTCCATCTTGCAGGCGGCCATCCAAGAGTTTGCCCGGAGAGGAATTGCCGGGGCGCGGATCGATGCCATTGCCCAGGCAGCCAAGGTCAACAAGGCCCTGCTGTACTACTACTTCCACGACAAGGAAACGCTCTATGGCGCCTCCCTGGATCATGCCTTCGGGCAAATGCGGGCCCACCTCCTCCAGGTTCTCGACCGCGACCTTGCCCCGGGCGACAAGATCTTGGCCTATGTGGGCGAGTACTTCGACTACATCGCGAGTCACAAGCTCAACCGCGACCTGATCCAGATGGAAATGATGCGTTCGGGACACGGTTCGCCGCATTTGAAGCGAATCGCGAAACAGTACTTCCTGCCACTCTATCGAAGGCTGGGTCAGGTGATTCAGCAGGGGATTCAGGCAGGAGAGTTTCGCCCGATGAACCCGCTGCAATTCGTTCCCTCGATGGTTGCTCTGGTGGTCTTTTATTTCATCAGCGCTCCGATGCTCAAGAGTGTGACCGGATTCAATCCGTTGTCCGCCGAACGAATCGCGGAGCGCCGAGCCGCGGTGCTCGATTTCATCTCAGCGGCGTTGTTTCTGCCCAATCGAAACGGGAAAGAGGGCCGCCATGAGGCGCAATGAGGAATTTCTGAAGATCTTGCGTGTGCTCGTCTCCCAGCCATCCTCGGGCGATCCGTCGCCCCCCGAATCCTGTGCCGAGGATGCCGCAAGCCCCGAAGCCGCTCGACCGGCAAAGGCGCCTGAGGAAAAGAGGGGTCGCGGAGTTCGGCCATGAGTGTACGGAGCCGATTCCTGATGGTGGTGGTGATCATATTCGCGGTCTCGCTCACCTACTACTTTGTTTCGACGCCCAGCCATCGCGACCTGGTGCTGATCGGAACCGTGGATTCCAACCAGGTGATTGTGAGTCCCCAGATTCAGGGTCGTATCCAAAGATTGCTCGTAGAGGAAGGGACTCCGGTGAAGCAAGGCGACTTGATTGCCGTGCTCGATCCCTCCGAACTCGAAGCCGAAGAACGCGCTGCGGCCGCCACCATCGACAGCTTGAAATACAGGGTGGCGGAAACCCAGGCCACCCTCGAAGCCACCGCCGGCTCCACGACCAGCAGCGTGGCCAATGCGCAGGCCCGTCTAGCGGCGGTTCGGGCACAGCTGTCCCAGGCCGAAGCCACCCTGGAACGAACTCAGAGTGACAGTCGGCGGACCATTGAGCTGGCCAAACAAGGGGTGGCCTCCGATCAGGATCGGGTCCAGGCGGAGACCAACTTGGCGGCACAACAAGCGGTCGTCGAATCACTCGAGCAGCAGGTGAGCGCCGCGCAGGCGGACCTCAATACGGCGGTCGCCAATACTCACACGGCCCACGCCGCCGAGCGCACCGTCGACTCCACCCGGGCTCAGCTTAGCAATGCAGAAGAAATGCTGAAGCAGGCGGAAGTACGGCTAGGCTACACAAAAATCTATGCTCCCATCACCGGGACGGTCTCGGTTCGCGCAGCTCGCGAAGGGGAAGTGTTGAATCCCGGCCAGCCCATCGTCACGCTCGTCGAGCTCAGCGATACCTGGGTGCGCGCCGCCATTCCGGAAACCAATGCCGACCACATCGGCTTGGGAGACGTCCTGCCCATTCGCTTGCCCGGCGGCACCATGACATCGGGAAAGGTCTTCTTCAAAGCTGCGGAGGCAGACTTCGCCACCCAGCGCGACGTCAACCGGCGCAAGCGCGATATTCGCACCATTGTGCTGAAGGTGCGGCTCGAGAACCCGCGGGGCGCCTATGTTCCTGGTATGACCGCAGAAATCCTGTTGTCGCCGGAACAACTCAAGGGTACGGGGCAAGCGAAGACAGCGGCGGAGAAGCAGCCGTGATTGCGGATCGCTACCCCGAGGGCAATTCGGGCGGTAGGCAGCCCAATGGGCAGGACGGCAGTCGATCCGCGGGCCCGGATGCGATCGTGGTGGAACACATCGTCAAAAAGTATGGTGATTTCACCGCTGTCGACGATATTTCCTTCCAGGTCAAACACGAAGAAATCTTCGGCCTGCTCGGCCCGAACGGGGCCGGCAAGTCCACCCTGATCCGAATGATGACCACCCTGATCCCCATCACTGCCGGGAGGGCTTGGGTTGCCGGTCACGACGTGGCAACCGAACCGAACGCCGCGCGGCGAGCCATCGGGGTGATTCCCCAGGCTCTCACCAGTGATCTCGATCTTACGGTGGAAGAGAACATGGACATCTACGCCAAGCTGTATGACGTTCCAGCCAAAAAGCGGAAAGCCTCCATCGAAGAATTGCTGGAACTGGTGGACCTCACCAAGTGGCGCACCGCCCAGACCAAAACCTTATCGGGCGGCATGCGGCGGCGCCTTGAAATTGCGCGCGGCTTGGTCCACAATCCGCAGATTTTCTTCCTTGACGAGCCCACCACAGGACTCGATCCGGTTTCGCGGGTCGGGGTATGGGAAATGCTAACCAATATCAAGGCCCATCGGCAGCTGACCATCCTCATCACGACCCATTACATGGACGAAGCCGACCGCCTCTGTAACCGCATTGCCATCGTGGACCATGGCAAGTTGGTGGCTCTCGACACTCCGCAGGCTCTGAAGGCGAGCGTGCCGGGATCGAATGTCATCGAAGTACAGTTCGCCGGCGCGCCGCCGGATTGGGAGAAACGGTTAGAAGAGCTGAGCGGCGTGACCTCGGTGCAAACGGAAGCTCCGGGGGTATACCGCATCTTGACCGGGAACGGTTCTGAGACAACTACACAGCTGGTGGAATCTGCGGTCCAGGCGCGCGTCGCCCTGACGTCACTTTCCGTACAAAACACCACCCTCGACGACGTGTTCGTCCACTACACGGGGCGGCAGCTGCGGGATGAGCTGCAAAAGGCCTACGCCTTCGTGATGCCACAGGGCCCGGGGTTACGCCCATGAACCGGATGTTCGCCATTATCGAACGCGAAATGCGGAAATTCTTCCGCTCCCCGGCCTTAATGATGGCCTCGATGATTTTTCCTCTGGTGCAGCTCATTGTGCTCGGGAACGCCTTCGGGGGTAAGATTCGCGATGCCAAGCTGGGGCTGGTCGACCAGGACGGCGGCACGCAAGCCCTGAAGATCCGCCAAGCCTTTGATTCCGTCCGCTCCAACATGCGCACCTTCGAGCCAATTTATTATCGAGATCCCGAGACGGCCATGAACGACGTCCGCAATGGCAAGATTCAAGGAGCGGTCATCATCCCCCCGCAATATTCCCGACGCGTCTATGAACAGGATCAGCCGCACATCGCTCTCATCGTCGACAATAGCGATAACTTCATGAGCTCGACGCTCGAGGACGAACTGACGGCTATCACCAACGCCCTCAACGAACCCACGGTGTCTCCTCGCATCCTCGAGCAGACGGTGCTGCAGACGGTCGAGTTGTATCCCTATATCGAGTACATGAAGTACCTTCTGCCGGGTTCGATTACGCTGGCGATGTTTGTGTCCGTCATGATTGGCGGCGGTATGCTCTACATCGATGACAAGGCACGCGGCATCCACGAGGGCTATCTGGTCACTCCAATTACGAAAACCGAGCTGGTATTTGGCCTGAACGGGGCGGGCGCAATCAAGGCAGTGCTGACGGGCATCGTCATCACCGTGATCGGTTCCCTGCTGGCAGGCGTGGGCACGGTTTTTCACCCCGCGGCCCTGGCGGGGTTGCTGATCATGATCGTTTTGACCTCGCTCGCCTTTAACACTTTCATGTTCCTGCTGATGGTTCGAGTCGAAGATCCGCTGGTGCCGCGTGCCATCTTCGGAATCCTCAACACATTATTGTTTTTCCCCAGTGGTTCCATCTATCCTGTGCAAGCGTTTCCCGCGTGGCTGCGAGCGATTGCCAAAGCCGACCCATTCACTTATGCGGTGCATGGCTTCAAGTCCCTGCTTCTGAAAGAGGCCAGTCTGAGCGCGATTGTTCCTGACATGATCTACCTTTCGATGTTCGCGTGCATCACCCTGGGCGTGGCGATCCCGCTTTTCAAGCGCACCCTGTGAAGGAACCCAGGGAAAATTGCCTCCGGGAGTCTCTCTATGGTGAATGGCACAGTCCATCCGTTATGCTTAAGCCATGGCCTTGATGGATGCCGAGCAGTACGATCCGACAAGCGAGCGCAGACGACGAAGGTTGATCATCACGATTCTGGGTGCCCTCCTGATCGGGTCGTGGGTTGCCTATCATCTGCGGCATCATTCCGAGCGGACCACCGCTCGCAGGCTTTTTGCCGCGCTCGTGAAGCAGGATTACGAAACCGCCTACGGGATCTGGTTTCATGATCCAAATTGGAGGCAACACCTCTCGAAGTACACAACCTATGCCTTCAACGATTTTTATCGCGATTGGGGTCCCGGGGGCGAATGGGGGCTGATCAAGTCCTATCACGTCGATTGCTCGTTAAGCCCGGGAGGCGGCAGCGGGGTCATTGTGCAAGTGACCGTCAACCAGCGTGCAGAGCACGCCTACGTCTGGGTGCAGAAATCTGACCATACCCTCTCGTTTTCGCCGCGGGAGATCGAGTGCGGCAATTGGTGGACTTGGATTACGGAGTGAGATGCAGGCTCTTAGGCTTTGACCGCCAACTGTTCCAAGGTCTTCTGCAGCGAAGCTTCATTTTCCACATTGAATCCCGATTTGGAGCGATCGATCTGACGCAGAAGGCCGCAAAGCACCTTCCCCGGACCGATTTCGACGAAAGTCTCGACGCCCTGAGCCATGAGCACGCGCATCGATGGCTCCCACTGCACCGGCCTGGTGACCTGGCGGATGAGAGCGTCCCGTGAGCTGTTTCCGTCCTGGACCAGAGTGGCATCGACATTCGACGCGACCGGAATCACGGGTCGCTGAAACACCAGCTTTTCAAGGTCGGGCGCCAGACGATCTTGGGCAGGCTTCATCAGGGAACAATGAAAGGGGGCGCTGACCGGGAGCACCTTGGCGCGTTTGGCGCCACGCTCGTCCGCCAGTTTCGCGCCACGTTCGACCGCGGCCGTGTGCCCGGAAATCACAATTTGTTCCCCGGAGTTGATGTTGGCCGGCTCGCAGACCTCGCCCTGCGCGGCATCGCGGCAGACGGCCATCACCTGATCGAGGTCCAGGCCCAGAATCGCCGCCATCGCGCCCATACCGACCGGAACCGCTTCCTGCATGTACTGTCCCCGCAGTCGTACGCTGCGCACCGCGTCCACGAACTCGAGCGTACCGGCGGCCACGTGGGCGGAATATTCACCCAGGCTGTGCCCGGCGACCAACGAGGGTTTGAGCCCTTTCTCGGCAACCACACGCCAGGCAGCTACGGAAACCGTCAAGATAGCGGGTTGCGTGACCTCGGTGAGCCGCAGCTGTTCCTCGGGCCCTTCGAAGCAAACCTGAGAAAGCTTGTAGCCGAGCGCCTCGTCAGCTTCGGCAAAGGTTTTCTCGGCAATCGGATATTTCGCGGCCAATTCCTTGCCCATGCCGACGCTCTGCGAACCCTGCCCGGGAAACAGAAATGCGATTGGGGACGAATTTGTCATAGAGAAAGCGATTTCATAGGGGTATCTTTTCCTGTTTGCCTAGCTTGCTTTCGACGCCGCCCTCTCGAAAGCCTACCGTACCCGGGCCCGCGAGCTCCTTCTCGATCTTTTCGTTGATTCCGCTCTCGGCGAATTCGGCAGCCACACGAATCGCGTTTTTGATGGCATTCGAATTCGAGGATCCATGGGTAATAAAGCACACACCCTTCACGCCGAGCAGCGGCGCACCTCCATACTCGGTGTGGTCCAAGCGCTTCTTGAAATCTGCGAAGGCGCTGCGCGAAAGCAGATAGCCGACTTGCCGCGTGATGGTAGCCTTCAGCGATTCCTTCAGCGTATGCCGTACCAGATTCGCCAAGCCTTCGGAGATTTTTAAAGCGACATTGCCGACAAACCCATCGGCTACGATGACATCCACGCGGCCATTGTAAAGATCGCGCCCTTCCACGTTGCCCACGAAATTCAGGGGCAGTTGCTTCAGCAACTGGAACGATTCCTTGGTCAGATCGTTTCCTTTGGTTTCCTCTTCGCCGATCGAAAGCAGTCCGACCCGCGGACCGTGCGTTCCGAACATGGTGCGAAAGTAGATCTCTCCCATCACCGCAAATTGCTCGAGGTTGTGGGGCTTGCAATCGACGTTGGCCCCCACGTCGAGCAGGATCGCGGCGGTTCCGAGTGCCGTAGGAAAAACGCCGGCCAACGCCGGACGATCGACGCCCGGAATCGCTCCCAGCACCATCTTCGCCGTCGCCATCGCGGCACCGGTATTGCCCGCCGTCACGAAGCCGGCAGCCCGCCGCTCTCGCACCAGCCGCAGACCCACGCGCATGGACGAATCGCGCTTGCTGCGCACCGCCTGTACGGCTTTGTCATCCATGCGGATGACTTCACTGGCATGGACAATTTCGATGGGCA
>Ga0187783_10000405_pt1 | contig 31855 bp, 26 predicted proteins | sample 1015_SJ02_MP02_2_FD_132471 | JGI IMG/M metagenome (GOLD analysis project Ga0187783, IMG submission 132471) | Tropical peat soil microbial communities from peatlands in Department of Meta, Colombia - 1015_SJ02_MP02_20_MG | ecosystem: Environmental > Terrestrial > Soil > Wetlands > Peat | place... | reverse complement strand
GCGACCGCGGCAGCTGAGCTCTATGCCGAGATCCTCGCCAACGACGCCACCAATACCCATGCCCTGGCGGGGTTGGCCCGCTGCTATGTCGAGACCGGCGCGATCGAGCAGGCCAAGCAGACGCTGGCCATGGTGCCGGAGGCCAAGCGTACCGAAGCCCCGGTCGTGGCCGCGCAGGCGGCATTAGCGCTCGCCGAGCAGGCGGCGGCGCTTGGCCCGATCGCCGAGCTCGAGCAGCGTGTCGCGGCCAATCCTCTCGATCATCAGGCACGCTTCGACCTCGCGCTTGCGCTCAACGCCCATGGGCGACGCGTTGAGGCGCTTGATCACCTCCTTGAGATTGTGCGCCGCGATCGCAAGTGGAACGATGACGGGGCGCGCAAGCAGCTGGTTCAGCTGTTCGATGCGTGGGGTCCGACCGACGAGGCGACCATCATGGGCCGCCGGCGGCTGTCTTCGATCCTGTTTGCCTGAAGCCTTGCTGTCGACTGCCGCGCCGCGGCGGACAGCCGGGCCTGGAGAGCGATCATGCCGATCAATACGGCCTATCGCGGACCCAGCGATCTTCCGGACTCGATTCCAATCTTTCCGCTCGCGGGCGCCCTACTGCTCCCGCGCGGACAGATGCCGCTCAACATCTTCGAACCCCGCTATCTGGCAATGGTCGACGACGCCTTCACCAGCGGGCGGCGGTTGATCGGCATGATCCAACCGGATACCGCTCACCCGGGGCCGGAGGCTAAGCCTCATCTCTACAAGGTCGGCTGTACCGGCCGCATCACCCAGCTCGCCGAGACCGGCGACGGGCGATATCTGGTCGAGCTGACCGGCGTTGCCCGCTTTCGCGTCCAGGAAGAGCTTACCGTGCTCACCCCCTACCGGCAGTGCCGAGTCACCTATACGCCTTATCAGGATGATTTCGTCGCCCGCAAGGGCGAGGCGGCAGTCGACCGCCGGGCGCTGCTCGCGGCGCTCGAGGCCTTTCTAAAGGCCAACGATCTCAAGGCCGATTGGGAGGGCGTCGAGAACGCTCCGAACGAAGCCCTCGTCAACGCCCTCGCCATGATGTCGCCCTATGGCGCGGCCGAGAAGCAAGCGATGCTGGAGGCGCCGGATCTCAAGACGCGGGCCGAAATCCTGATTGCGGTGACCGAAATCGAGTTGGCCAAAGGCAAGACCGAGGGCGAACCGCCCTTGCAATGAATACCCTGTTCGCTATGCATAGGGTACCTCCTGCGCCCGTTCCCTCCTTCGTCCAGGAAAGATCCATGACAGTCCCAAACGATCGCCCCGCCGGCAGCATCGATCCCAAGCTGCTGGAGATCCTGGTCTGCCCCCTGACCAAGCAGCCGCTCGAATACGACGCCGCCAAACAGGAACTGATCTCCCGCGCCGCCAACCTCGCCTATCCGATCCGAGATGGCATTCCGATCATGCTGCCCGAGGAAGCGCGGCGGCTCGATTAGGGCCTCAGATTAATTTTGCGATGCGAGCCCGGCCGGTGGCGCCGAGGGAGGCTAATGCATGCTGAAGGTGTGGGGTCGCAAGACGTCGTCCAACGTCCAGAAGGTCATGTGGGCTGTCGGCGAATTGGGCCTGACCCACGAGCGCGTTGATATCGGCGGCCCGTTCGGAGGCAACAGGGAGCCGCCCTATTTGAGCCTGAACCCAAATGGACTGGTCCCGACAATCGAGGACGGCGACCTCATCCTGTGGGAATCCAACACTGTCGTGCGCTACCTGTCCGGCCGCTATGGCGGAGAAAGGATCGAGCCTAGCGATCCCGGTCTGCGAGCCAAGGCAAGCCAGTGGATGGACTGGCAACTGTCGGTGGTCGGACCGGCGCTCACGCCGGCCTTCTGGGGTTTGATCCGGACCCCGGCCGAGAAACGCGATCGAGCTGCCATCGCCGCGTCGCAGGCGAAGACCACGGAAGCCATGCAAATCTTTGATGCGGCGTTGGGCGGGAGCGCCTATGCGGCGGGTGAACGCTTTTCGATCGGCGACATTCCGCTCGGCGTCATGGTCTACCGCTTCCGGCAGCTGGTGCCAGAGCGACCGCCGCTGCCGAACCTTGAGCGCTGGTACGCCGCAATCGACGCCCGCCCTGCTTTCCACGAGCACGTGGCATCCATTCCGCTGACCTGACCGGTCCCGACCTCGTTGGAAGGCGATCTCGTAGCATCCGCCGGCCCCTACAGGGCCTGCCCCCGCAGCAGTTTGGGAACATCGCCAAGCAGACCGGCCGCCTCGCGGATGAAGAGCGCCTTGAGCCCCGGCAGACGGTCGACCAATCCAAGTCCCACATCGCGCATCAGACGCAAGACGTCCGAGCGATTGGAGAACAGGCGGTTGAGGCCATCGGTGGCAATCCCCATCGCCATGGTGTCGAATCGTCGCCATCGCTGATAGCGCTCCAGCACGATCGGGTTGCCCGGATCGAGACCCAGGCGCGCGGCGTCTACGACGCTTTCGGCCAGCGCCGCGACGTCACGTAAGCCCATATTGAGGCCCTGACCGGCGATCGGATGAATCACATGGGCGGCGTCGCCGACGAGCGCCAGGCGTTCGGCGATCATTGCGCGAGCGACCGAGAAGCCGAGCGGGTAGGCTTGGCGCGGCCCGACCGTCGCTATCTCGCCGAGCTCCAGACCAAACCGCTGCTCGAGTTCCTGATGAAACAATTCATCCGGCAACGCCATGATGCGGCCGGCCGTGGCGCTCTCCTCCGTCCAGACAATCGAGGAACGTCGGCCCTTGAGCGGCAGGATGGCGAAAGGGCCCGCCGGCAGGAAATGCTCCTGCGCGCGGCCACCGTGATCGCGCGCGTGGCGCACGGTGGTCACGATGGCCGACTGGCCATAGGACCAGCCATGGGTGGCAATTCCGGCAAGCTGTCGCAGCCGCGACCGGATGCCGTCAGCCGCCACCAACAACCTCGCAAAACGCTTGCTCGAGTCCGCGAGCGAAGCCACGATGTGCTGACCTGTCACCTCGAAGGACGTCACCGCGCCGGCATGGAGTTCGACGCCAAGCGCTCTGGCCCGACTCGTCAGCGCATCAATGAGACGGTCATTTTCGACCATATGGGCGAACGGTTCGCCAGGCGCGATCTCGCCCGCGAAGGTGAGGAAAACCGGTCGCGACACATCGGCAAGACGGCTGTCTGTTACCGCCATGTCGAGGATCGGCTGAGATTCACCGGCGACCTCGTCCCAGATCCCAATGACCTCAAACAATCGACGTGCCGAGGCCGCGATCGCGGACGCCCGTGCGTCGACGACGCGCCGCCCGCAGGCCGGATCGACAACCACGACAGCGCATCCGCTGCCAAGCGACGCTCGTAGCGCAATCGCCAGCGCAAGCCCGCTCAGGCCCGCCCCGGCAATGACGATGTCGCTTTCCTGCCCGTCGACTGCGGCTCGTATCTCCATTTCGATCTCCCCTCAAAGGATGTAGATCAGAACATCGGCCGGTCGCTTCATGCCATCGTGGCTACCCCATGCGGCAAATCGCGCTCGCCAATCCGCGCCTGGCCGTTTAACACGGGATCCGAATGGATCGGGCCGCGGATGACCGGCGGTACCGATTGCTGCTGTCGCTTCCGGTCAAGCGCCCGGATACAACCAGCCGGGGGTGGGAAACCAAAACGCCATGTCCCGCGCCATTGAAGATCTCCTTGCCATCCTCGATCTTGAGCCGCTCGAGGTGAACCTCTTCCGAGGTCGCAGCCCGCAGGTCGGCTGGCAGCGCGTATTCGGCGGCCAGGTGCTTGGTCAAGCGTTGGTTGCCGCCTGCCGCACGGTCGAGAGCCGGCCGCCCCACTCGCTGCACGCCTATTTCCTGCTGCCTGGCGACCCGAAGGTACCGATCATTTATGAGGTCGATCGAATTCGCGACGGCCGCAGCTTTATCACCCGGCGGGTGGTCGCCATTCAACACGGTCACGCGATTTTCTCTATGTCGGCTTCCTTTCATGAGGACGAAGGCGGACTGTCGCACCAAGCGCCGATGCCGGATGTGCCGCCACCCGAAGAGCTGCCTGACGAAGCCCAGATGCGGCAACAGATACTGCCGATGATGCCCGACCCAGTCCGGCGGTACTTCGAGCGCGAACGTCCGATCGAATTGCGTCCAGTCGAGTTCAGCCGATACCTGGGTCAAAAGTTCGAGGATTCACGCTTTCATGTCTGGATTCGCACGACCGGCCGATTGCCGGATGCGCCTGCGATCCACCAATGCGTACTCGCCTATGCGTCCGATCTCACACTGTTGGACACCGCTCTGGTGGCGCATGGCCGTACTCTGTTCGAGCGCGATCTGATGGCCGCAAGCCTCGATCACGCTCTTTGGTTCCATCGCCCGTTCCGGGCCGATGACTGGCTCCTCTATGCTCAGGACAGCCCAAGTCTCTGTGGCGCCCGCGGCTTTTCCCGCGGTCTGATCTTCGCGCGCGACGGAACGCTTGTGGCGTCGGTCGCGCAGGAAGGGGTGGTGCGCGAGCGGCGGTCGGTCGAGAACAAATGAAACCCATCCCGGCCAGCCGCCCATCGCCGCACACAGACTGTTCGGGAGGCGCTGACGTACGGGTTTTTGGATTGCTTTCTCGTCGCGTTGCCAACTCGGTGAGCACGTTGGATGATGATGCTCACAATCCTGAGGTCATCCGCTCATGAAGCTTGTCATTGCCATTATCAAGCCATTCAAACTAGAGGATGTCCGCGAGGCCCTGGGCGAACTCGGCATCGCCGGCCTCACAGTCACTGAGGTGAAGGGTTATGGGCGCCAACGCGGCCACACGGAGCTGTATCGCGGCGCCGAATACGCAGTGAATATCCTGCCCAAGATCAAGGTCGAGGTGGCAGTGCCGGCGGAGCGGGTCGAGGAGGTGGTGGAGGCCATCGTCGGCGCTGCAAAGACCGGTCAGATCGGCGATGGCAAGATCTTTGTGACCGACATCGAGCATGTGGTTCGCGTCCGCACGGGTGAAACCGACGTCAACGCGCTCTGAAGACGACGGCATCCCCCACTATACGGCCGATATGGGCGACCCCCGAGGTCGACTGCTCACCTGTTGAGCAGCCTGCCCAGACTCCGATTGACTGACCAAAACCTATGCAGTCGTGCTGCGCCACTGGGCGGCGAGGGGAGCCGCACGGCCTCGTCGTGTTCGCAGTTGCGAAAACTTCCAATTATTTCCAGTAATTTAACGGCCCTGACCACGTCTGGCACGAGGCTTGATTCCTCCCCCCGGGCGATGTCGGTTCCAAGCGCAGCGGTGGCATCGTTCTGTGAATGCCCGGTCCGCGTGAGGGAGCGGGCTCAATTGGGGGACACACCCGTGAAAATTGTCATGGCTATCATAAAGCCCTTCAAACTCGACGAGGTCCGGGATGCACTGACGGCGGTTGGCGTGCATGGCCTGACGGTCACCGAGGTCAAGGGTTATGGTCGCCAGAAGGGCCATACCGAGATCTACCGCGGCACTGAATACGCAGTGAGCTTCCTGCCGAAGCTCAAGATTGAGGTCGCCGTTGCGGACGATCAGGCCGAGAAAGTGATCGAGGCCATCAGCAGCGCAGCCAAGACCGGCCAGATCGGCGACGGCAAGATCTTCGTTTTTACCCTCGATCACGCGGTGCGGATCCGCACCGGCGAAACCGACGACGCCGCACTGTAGGGATCCGCACACGGTTCCGTCCATCAGGAGTCAAACAATGATGTTCAAAAAGACTTTGCGTGCGAGCCTTCTGGCTCTGCTTTGCACGCTTCTCCTAGGGGCCCTGGCCAGCGTCCTGTTCGCGAACGCCTCCTCGGCCCAGGCGCCGGCCCCGACGCCGCCCGCCGCCGCAGCCCCGGCAGCGGCGCCTGCGCCCGCTGCGCCGCCTGCCTGTGACGGAACCGCCAAACCGCCTGTCCTCGAGAACTGCACACCAAATTCTGGTGACACCGCCTGGATGCTCACCTCTGTGGCCCTGGTGCTGATGATGACCATACCGGGTCTCGGGTTGTTCTATGGCGGCATGGTCCGCAAGAAAAACGTCGGCGACACGGTGATGACCAGCTTCGCCATTACGTGCCTGGTCACCGTCCTGTGGGCCATCTGCACCTACAGCATGGCGTTCCGGAGCGGATCGCCATTCATCGGCGGGCTCGACCGTGCGTTCCTGCAGGGCATCGTTTCCGACATCTCAAAGGGCATCGGCAATCCCAACCCGCTCGCCCCGACCATTCCCGAAACGGTCTACATATGTTTCCAGATGACCTTTGCGATCATCACTCCGGCGCTGATCGCCGGAGGATTTGCGGAACGCATGAAGTTTTCCGCGATGCTGTGGTTCATCGGGCTGTGGGCGATCTTCGTCTATGCGCCGATCGCCCATTGGGTGTGGGGCCCCGACGGTTTTCTGAGCTCCGGCAACAGCGACGCCGTCGTGAAGGTGCTGGACTTTGCTGGCGGCACCGTCGTGCACATCAATTCGGGTGTGGCCGGACTGATGGCCGCTCTGATGCTTGGCAAGCGCCACGACACCGGGCCACCCCACAACATGGTGCTGACTTTCATCGGCGCTTCGCTGCTTTGGGTCGGTTGGTTCGGCTTCAACGCCGGGTCGGCCACATCGGCCGGCATGCAGGCCGGCATGGCGATGACGGTCACGCAGATTGCCACCGCTACGGCGGCTCTGACTTGGATGTTTGTGGAGTGGGCGCTGCGCGGCAAGCCGACTGTCGTTGGCATTTGCTCGGGTGCGGTGGCCGGCCTGGTCGCCATCACGCCGGCATCTGGTTTCGTCGGACCCGGGGGGTCGCTCGCAATCGGGGCCGCCGCCGGCGTGTTCTGCTACTGGGGCGTCACCGGCCTCAAGAGCATGTTCGGCTATGACGATGCGCTGGACTGCTTCGGCGTGCACGCGGTGGGTGGCATGGTCGGCGCCTTGCTGACGGGCGTGTTCGCCGTCGAACAATATGGTGGAACCCCCGGTCTAATCGAAGGCAATCCGGGTCAATTGATCAACCAAGCCGAAGGAATTCTGATCGTGGTGGTCTATGACGCGATCGTCAGCCTGATCATCCTGGGTCTGATCAAGGCGATGATCGGTCTGCGTGTGAAGGACGAGATCGAACGCGAAGGGCTTGATCTGACCCTTCACGGCGAGGCCGTTCAATAGACGATCAAACGAACACGGGCGGGGGCGGAGACCCGGCACCGCCCCTTCCGTCGGGGGGCCCCGGTTTCGCCGGGGCCTCTTCCGTTTTGGGCCTGGGATTTGTGATGGGCAAATGGCCCAGCGTTGGGCATAAGCGATGGTTAAGCGTGTCTTAACCTGGTCCCCGCTATGCTGGCGGACAGCGGCGGGGGATCGCCGGTCGTCGTGCCATGTCCATGACCATCGCGGATCGCGAGATGTCGCCATCGATCGCCCGCAACGCCTCGGGGCGCTCGCCTTTCGTGCGCCTGACAGAATTGCTCGCTGACCTGGCGCCGGGCAAGGATCCCATCAACCTCGCGGTCGGCGAGCCACAGCATCCGATCCCCCTCTTCGTCGGGCCGGTGCTGGCCGCGCACCTCGCAGATTTTGGACGCTATCCGCCCAACCGCGGCACCGAGGGCTTCCGCCGCGCGGCGGCCGGTTGGCTGAACTGGCGATATCAGCTCGACCGCCCGATCGATTCGGACCGCGAAGTCATCGTGCTCAACGGCAGTCGCGAGGGCTTGTTTCTGGCTGCCATCGCCGGCGCCCGGTTCGTTGCACCGCGCGCCGGTCAACCGGCGATTCTCATCGCCAATCCCTTCTATGCTGCGTACGCGGCTGCTGCAGCGGCTGCCGACTGCGAGCCGGTCTTCCTTCCGGCCACGGCGGAGAGCGATTTTCTTCCCGATCTCGACCAGCTGAGCGAGGCGCTGTTGCGGCGGACCGTTGCGGTCTATCTGGCCTCGCCGTCCAATCCTCAGGGAGCTGTGGCGGGCCTCGACTATTTTGCCAACCTCGCGGGGCTCGCCCGCCGCTTCGGCTTTCTGGTCTTCATCGACGAATGTTATTCGGAAATCTATACGGGCGCACCGCCGCCCGGAATGCTCGCTGCGGCCGGCCCCGACCGCGCCCAGGTGGTGGTGTTCCACTCGCTCTCCAAACGCTCAAATCTTCCGGGCCTGCGGGTAGGGTTCGCGGCCGGGGACCAGCGATTTCTCGACAGCTATATGGAGCTGCGCAACGTGGCGGCTCCCCAAGTCCCGATCCCCGCTCAGGAGGTCGCCATTGCGGCTTACGCGGACGAGACTCATGTCGAGGAGAATCGCCGGCTCTACGCGGCAAAGTTCGACCTCGCTGACCGCATCGTGGGCAGCCGCTACGGCTATCGGCGGCCGGCCGGAGGGTTTTTCCTCTGGCTCGACACCGCCCCACAGGGGGGCAGCGAGAGCGCTGCTCGACTACTGTGGGGTGAAGCGGGCCTGCGCGTGCTGCCGGGACGCTACATCGCCCGCGATCAGGCCGATGGCCAAAATCCCGGGGCCAGCTATATCCGGGTCGCCATGGTCCAGGATCTTAAAATCACCGCGGATGCGCTGCACCGTCTGGTCGCGGTGCTCAAGTAACCGCCGCATAATCCAAAGAGCTGGAAGGGACTTTCACAGCAAGCCGGCACTTTGACAAACGCGATGTTGGAAGGAACATGAGGCGATGCGGGCATCGCGACGCCGGCTCGAAGCCGCCGATCTGCTGCCGGAGGATCTGCGCGGCACTATCCGTCGCCGCCTGCATGAACTCAGCGGCCTCGGTCTGATCGCGCTCTCGGTCGCTGCCGCGGTCGCGCTGGCCAGTTGGTCAGTGCAGGACCCGAGCTTGAGCCACGCCACCGCTGCACCCGTCAAAAATCTGCTCGGGCGCCCGGGCGCCGTTGCGGCCGATCTGCTCATTCAGTTGTTTGGCTTGGCGGCCGTGGCCCTGATATTGCCGATCGGGGTGCGCGGCTGGCACCTTCTGACCCATCGCACGCCTCCCCGGGTGAGAATGCGTCTGCTGCTGTGGATGATCGCAGTGGCTTGTTCGGCGGCCTGCGCGGCGTGCCTACCACCGACCCGCGCCTGGCCGTTGCCGACCGGACTCGGCGGCGTGATTGGCGACGCCCTCCTGAGGCTACCGGCCACGCTGCTTGGCGGTCCTTTGTTCGGGATCAATCGATTCGCCATTGCGGTCGCATCGGGCCTCGCGGCCATCATGACGATGGCGATGGCCAGCGGCTGGGACCGCGATGCGGATGGCGGGGCCCGATCGATCTCGCTCGGCTGGCTGTTTCACGAGTTGCTGAGCTTTCGCGCTCGGCTGCTTCGGTTACGCCTGTTTGGTTGGGGGAGCGAGGTCTTTGGTTCCCGTCCGGCCCGATCGGGGCCGTCGCGGCACGATGAGGCGGCGGCGACCGGGGACCGGCGCGACTCTTCAGACGAAGAGGACGACGAGGAAGAACAGGAGGAGGATTCCAAGCCACGGCGGCCGGCGCGCCCGCGAGCCCGCAAGGGACTAAAAATACATGGCCGGCGCGGCTTCGAGATACCGCCGCTGACGCTTCTGGCGGCCCCCAAGGCCGGCGAACGGACCACGCAGAGCGTCGACACCATCAAGGAGAACGCCGCCGCGCTGGAAAACGTGCTGGGCGATTTCGGGGTGCGCGGCGAGATCGCCAATGCTCGGCCCGGTCCGGTGGTGACGCTCTATGAGCTCGAACCCGCACCCGGCATCAAATCGTCGCGGGTGATCGGGCTTTCCGATGATATCGCGCGGTCGATGAGCGCGCTTTCGGCGCGGGTCGCGGTCGTGCCAGGCCGCAATGCGATCGGCATCGAACTTCCCAATCCCCGACGCGAAAAGGTGTATCTGCGCGAGCTACTGGGATCCTCTGACTATACCGGGACGGCCGCCAAGCTGCCGCTCTGCCTCGGCAAGACGATCGGCGGCGAGACGGTCATCGTCGATCTCTCGAGCATGCCCCACCTGTTGATTGCCGGAACCACCGGCTCAGGTAAGTCGGTGGCGATCAACACGATGATCCTCAGCTTGGTCTATCGCCTCCAGCCCGAGGAATGCCGACTCATTATGGTCGATCCCAAGATGCTGGAATTGTCGGTCTACGACGGGATTCCGCACCTGTTGGCCCCGGTGGTCACCGATCCCAAGAAGGCCGTGGTCGCCCTCAAATGGGCGGTTCGCGAGATGGAGGACCGCTACAAAAAGATGTCGAAGCTCGGCGTGCGCAATGTGGATGGTTTCAATGCCAGGCTTGCCGAGGCCAAAACTCGCGGTGAGACCCTGTCGCGCACGGTCCATACCGGATACGACCGTGAGACCGGCGAGGCGATCTATGAGAAGGAGGACCTCGACCTCGAGCGTCTGCCCTACGTGGTGGTGATCGTCGACGAAATGGCAGACCTCATGATGGTGGCCGGCAAGGATATCGAGGGCGCGATCCAGCGCCTCGCTCAGATGGCGCGGGCTGCCGGCATTCATGTGATCCTGGCCACGCAACGCCCCTCGGTTGATGTGATCACCGGCACCATCAAGGCGAATTTCCCGACCCGCATTTCCTTCCAGGTTACCTCTAAGATCGACAGCCGCACTATTCTGGGCGAGCAGGGCGCCGAGCAACTGCTCGGCCAGGGCGACATGCTGTACATGGCCGGCGGCGGGCGTATCAGTCGCGTCCACGGTCCCTTCGTGTCGGATGACGAAGTCGAGAAGGTGGTCCGCCACCTCAAGGCTCAGGGCGCGCCGCAATATCTTGAAGCCGTGACCCAGAGTGAGGAGGAGGACGAGGGCGGGTCGCTCTTCGACGCGACCGCGATGGGCGGTGAGGCCAATGACCTGTATCGCCAAGCAGTGGCGATCGTCCTGCGCGACCGCAAAGCGTCGACGAGCTACATCCAGCGTCGCCTGCAGATCGGCTATAACCGGGCTGCGACCTTGATGGAGCGCATGGAGGAGGAGGGGGTAGTGGGTCCTGCCAACCATGCGGGCAAGCGCGAAATCCTGCTGGGCACCGAAGAGGATGCCCGCTATTGACACCTACTGCTCGCCAGCCAATCGAAGACTCGGTTGCGCCAATGAATGGACTGGAAGATGCGCTAAACTTCTCTATCTTGCGTCGGCTGCCGTCGACCCGATCGCTGACCCGACCGTGGTTCTCGCCGGTGCGGTGCCGACGCCCGAAATAAGCCGCGAAATCGCCACAGCGGCCGACTAGCCCGACGTCGTGCCGGACATCCTGCGGGACGTCATTCAGGGATGCCGATCCGTCAACGAGCCAAGGAAGGGATCCCCGACAGAGGAGCGCGGACGTCATGCCAAGACACTTTCCAGCCCTGATCGCCGCATTGCTCCTTGGTCTGTCGGCGGCGCTTTCCGCAGCTGCCGCCCAAAGCGTGCCGGTGCCGGCGCCCATGCCTAAGGGCAACGCGGCGCCCGCTCCGCCGGTGCCGCCGCCGGCAGCTTCGGCCGCAAAATCTGGTCCCCCGATGGCGCTGGAAAACGCACCCTCGCCACTACCGGCGCCTGTCCCGCCGCCGACTGCCATCCCGTCGGCCACCGTGGCCACCGCCGCGGGTCCCATCAATCTTGATCCGGCGCAACGCACTCTCGTCGATCACGTCAATGCCTATCTCAGCAGCGTCCAGAATCTGGTCGGCGACTTCGTGCAGATCGCTCCCAATGGGGCGCGGAGCGAGGGCAAATTCTATCTGCAGAAGCCTGGCCGGGCGCGTTTCGAATATGATCCGCCAAGCACCGTCGAACTGATTGCCGACGGCCAGGCGATCGCGGTACGCGACAACAAGCTCAATACCCAGGACATCTACATGCTGTCGCAGACGCCATTGCGTTTTCTGTTGGCCGATCGCATCGACCTGCTCAAGGACACCGACGTCATCGGCGTCTACACCGACGATGTGTTCGCCACCGTGGTGCTCGAAGAGAAACAGGTCTTCGGCGGAACGCATCGTCTGATGCTGATGTTCGGCGCCAAGGATTTTCAGCTCAAGCAATGGACGATCACCGACCCTCAGGGCTACGATACGACGGTGGCAGTGTACAATCTCGACACCACCGCGAAACCTGATCCCGCCATGTTCAAGATCAATTACGAGCGGATTCTGCAATAGGCCGGTGCGGTGGTCCCCTGATCGGTCGGCGGATGCGCAGCTGATCCCTCTCACATTGGCGCTCAGTCTTTAAGGAGGCGGCCGCCGTCGGCCATCCATGCGGATTACGATCAGCACGTGGAACGTCAATTCGGTGCGGTTTCGCATTGATCTGGTCGCCAGATTTCTCAAGACTGTCCGTCCCGACATTGTTTGTCTTCAGGAAACCAAGTGCCCGGACGAAAAATTTCCGCTCAAGCGGTTCCGGCGGCTTGGCTACCTGCATGCGGCGCTCAACGGCCAGAAGGGCTATCATGGCGTCGCCATTCTGTCGCGCGTCCCGTTTGAGCGCGTCGAGAGCGCGCCGTTCTGCGGCAAGGCTGACTGCCGGCACACTTGCGTGGTGCTGGGCGAACAGGCAGGGCTGCGCGATGAGGTGACACTGCACAATTTCTACGTACCGGCTGGCGGCGACGAACCGGATCCTCAGATCAACCCTAAATTCGCCCACAAACTCGCCTTCCTCGACGAGATGCGCGAGCGAGCCGACCTGCAGCCGGGCCAGCACGGCCGCACCATTCTGCTTGGCGATCTCAACGTCGCCCCACTTGAAAACGACGTGTGGAGCCACAAACAATTGCTCAACGTGGTGTCCCACACCCCGATCGAATGCGAAAAGCTGCTTGCCGCGCAAAAGTCCGGGGGCTGGATCGATGTGATGCGGCAATTCGTGCCGGAGCCGACCAAACTCTATACTTGGTGGAGCTATCGGGCGGCCGATTGGTCGGCCGCCGACAAGGGCCGCCGTCTCGATCATATCTGGATAGGCCCGGCGCTGGCCGATCGGGTCGCCGCCGTGTCGGTGCTCAAGCAGACCCGCGGCTGGGATCGGCCGTCCGATCACGTCCCGGTCACGGCGATCCTTGATCTCTAGCCAGCCGCACGGCGGATGGCGGCGCACAACCGGATTTGATCCGACACGCCAGCGGTCGCCGCGGCGCTACGGCGCCTTCGGGCTGCTGCTGAGCGCGGTGCGAACCCGGCCGAGATCACTGGTCGAGCGGTCGATACGGGAATCGATTTCCGCGCGCAGCCGCACGGCAGCGTCCGGATAGCCCTCAAGTGTCCTCAAGAACAAGCCGCGCGGGATGCGAATGACGGTCGATGGCTCACGCGCAGTGGCGGTTACCGGCCGGCGAGTCTCAATAATCAGCGCCAGTTCGCCGAGCAGCGCCCCTTGGCCGACCGTAATCGCACCCTCACCGCGTTCGGCCGTCAGGTTGAAGGAGCCCTCCTGGATGGTATAGCCGCAATCGGCAATTTCGCCCTCACGAAACAGGACGCTGCCGCCGTGCACATACCGGCTGTCGGCCCCGATCGCCAGCATGCGCAAAGCTTCGCGACCCAGCAGTGCGAGTGTCGGGATACGTTCAAAGAGAACTATGTCATCCTCGATCGCCATCCGCGAAGCGCTTCAATTCAGGGAATAAGCTTGTAGCCGCCACCTTCTGTAACCAGGATCGAGGGGTTGGACGCGTCCTTTTCGATCTTCTGGCGCAGTCGATAGATATGCGTTTCCAGAGTATGCGTGGTCACGCCGGAATTGTAGCCCCAAACTTCCTGCAGGAGCACTTCGCGTGATACCGGGCGCTGTCCGGCCCGGTACAAATAGCGCAGGATGGCGGTCTCTTTCTCGGTAAGCCGAACCTTGTTGCCCTTGGGATTGACCAGGAGCTTCGAACTCGGACGGAACGTATAGGGTCCAATGGCAAAGACCGCATCCTCACTCGCCTCGTGCTGGCGCAACTGAGCGCGGATACGCGCCAGCAGGACGGCGAATCGGAACGGCTTGGTGACGTAATCGTTGGCACCCGATTCCAGCCCCAGAATCGTATCCGAATCAGTGTCGTGGCCGGTCAGCATGATAATCGGGGCCTTGAAGCCGTTCTTGCGCAGGATGCGTACCGCCTCCCGTCCGTCGACATCGGGCAGACCGACATCCATGATCACCACATCCACGTGACCGGCCTTGGCGATCTGCACCCCCTTGGTCCCGGAGTCCACCGCTTGCGCCTCGAACTCCTCGTGCAACGCGAGTTGTTCGACGAGCGCATCACGCAGTTCCGCGTCGTCATCGACGATCAGAATCTTGCGGGCATTGGCCATTGCGTTTAGGCCCCTGGAGATGTCGCCGGGCAGGTTGAGCGAAGTAGACCGATCGCGGGAAAAAGCGCAAGCGCCCGACCAGGATAAGGTTGAGATGAAGCGCGATTTTGTCAGTGCCCGAGGTGCGGCGATGCCGCAGCAAGCGCGGCGACCGTGGCACCTGCGGCGCGGGGCGGCGACGCCCACGCTCGGGTGGCTCGTGGCCGGAAAGCGCCCCCTCAGGGTAGCTCTCGGTCGCTCCGGCATCCGCGCCAACAAGCGCGAGGGCGACGGTGCGACCCCGCGCGGCCGGTTTACACTGGTGCGCGTCTGGTGGCGAGCCGACCGCAGCCCGCGGCCCGCAACCCTGCTGCCGGTCAGGCGGATCAATCCCACAACCGCATGGTGCGAAGACCCGGCCGACCGCCGCTACAACCGGCCGTTTCGGCTGGCCCACGCCGGCCGGTCTTCCGGCGTGGGGGACCGGCTGTGGCGCGACGATGCCCTTTATGACCTGGTGATCGAGCTCGACCATAATGTCCGCCCCCGCATTGCCGGGCGGGGCAGCGCCGTGTTCATCCACGTCGCGCGCGAGGGTCTGCGTCCCACCGCCGGCTGCGTCGCGCTGCCCGCTTCGGAACTGCGCCGCCTCATCGCGCGAGCCGGCCCGGCGACCCGGATCATAATCCACTGACCGGCCCGGGTCTCGCCAGGCTGTGAATTACGTGAGCCCTCAAGTCGGTCGGGACCCGAAGATCGCGCTGCCTACCCGCACATGGGTGGCACCGAACGTTATGGCGAGGCCGAAATCGGCGCTCATGCCCATCGACAGCAGCGGCAGATGATGACGCGCCGCCATTTTGGCCAGCAGCGCGAAATGCGGGGCGGGCGGTTCGTCGATCGGCGGAATGCACATCAGCCCTTCGATGTTCAAGCCGTGCACCTCTCGGCAACGCGCCAGGAAGCCGCCCGCCGCCTCCGGTAGCACCCCCGCCTTCTGCGGCTCAGCTCCGGTATTGACCTGCATCAGCAGGCGCGGCCGCCGGCCGAGCCGCTCCATTGCCGCGGCGAGCGCCTCGCACACGCTGTCGCGATCGACCGAATGGATCACGTCGAACAGGTCCACGGCATCCCGGGCCTTGTTGGATTGCAGCGGCCCGACCAGATGCAGCTCGAGGTCCGGAAATTGTGCCTTGAGCGCCGGCCATTTGGCCTTGGCTTCCTGCACGCGGTTCTCTCCGAATATCCGCTGGCCCTGCGCCAGGACCGGCAGCAGGCGATCGATCGCCACGGTCTTGCTGATAGCAATCAGCGAGACGCTCGCCGGATCGCGCCCGGCCTCTCGGCAGGCCGCGACAATTTCGGTGCGGACACGGGCCAGCCCCGCGCCCTCCGCAACGACTGCCGGGTCGCGTTTCACGGGTTTACCCCACCGGCTCCCGAGCCCCACGGGTCAGCGGGTCGTTCGAGGCGGACAACTTGCGGGGGGCGTCTTGTCGGCTTCCAATGCATCAAAGGTCCGGCAGAAAGGTGTTAAAGATCGGTTCCAGGCGGTGATTCGCCGAGGAATATCAATCCTGACGGGTCGCGGCCATGAAGGTGAAGCCTCAAAATTTATCCATATTCGATCCGCGACTTTAATCGGAATGATGCACGATGGTTTCCGGATTCGGGCCACTCTCTTGTTGCCCGGAAGGGGCCGCCTGCATTGAAGTTATCGCCGTCCAAGTTGGCGCTCAGCGTTCGCCTCCGCCTCGTTCTTCTGGCGGTGCTGGCCATTGCGCCGCTGCTGGTCGGGCGCGTTCATCGGCTCCAAGAAGATCGTGCCGAGCGAATCGCCGCCGCGTATGCGGACGCAACCGACCTCGCACGCCGGGGCCTTGAGGCCCATCAAGAGACCCTCACAGCAGCGCGGGCGGTTCTGCAGGTCGTGGCTCGCACCCAGTCCAGCCTGGTGACGGCCGGGGACCAATGCGGTTCGCTGCTGTCCGCAATCGCCCGGGACGCGCCCTTCATCAACAGCCTGTCGATCGTGGCACCGGCGGGTCGCATTGTCTGCTCGACGGTGTTCAATGCAGTCGGGGCCGACCTGTCCGACCGACCGTATTTCCGCGACGCGCTGGCGAGCAGGCGCTTCATCATGAGCCATTTTGTGCAGGCCCGTCGCGACAAGGCCCCGACCCTGATGGCGCTGGCGCCCGTCTTGAGACCGGATGACACCCTGGCCGGCATCGTGGCTGCTGGCGTCGACCTGCAATGGGCCGATCGCCTCGGTGAGACCCTCTCGGAGCGACCTGGTTCACTTGCGGTCCTCGCCGACGGCGATGGGATCGTGCTCGCCACTTACCCGCCGTCCGACGCCTGGTTCATGCGCCGCCTGCCCAACCATCCCCTGATTGCAGCCCTCGCCGAGGGCCCATCCGGAACGGTTGCGACGGTCGGGCCGGACGGCAAACGGCGCATGTTCGGATTTCTGCGGCTTTCGGGTGTCGATGCCTCGCTGGCGGTCGGCGTTGACGAAGACACGGTCCTCGCCGACATCAATCATACGCTGTGGGACGGCTATCTGGAGCTCGGTTTGGTCTGCGGGCTCGTTATGGCTTGCGTCTGGCTGGCCGGCGGCCGTCTCATCATCGAGCCCATCCGCTCGCTGACGCGCGCAGCAGTCCTGATCGGTCGCGGTCATCTCACCGGCCGTCTGTCAAACCGGGGCTGGGCAGCCGAATTCGCACCGCTGGCTGCTGCCCTTGACGAGATGGCGCGGCGGCTGGCGATGCGCGAGCGCGAACTGAGCACCACCAACGTCCGGCTCGAACAGCTTGCCAATCGCGACGGTCTGTCGGGGCTCGCCAACCGCCGCAGCTTCGATCAGAGGCTGACAGCCGAATGGCAACAACTGGCCACGAGCGCCTTGCCGCTCACTCTGCTCATGATCGATGTGGACCATTTCAAGTCGTTCAACGATCATTACGGCCACGTGGTCGGCGACGCCTGTCTGCGCAAAGTTGCGGGCGTTCTGTCGAATGTCGCCGAATCCCACGGCGGCTTTGCGGCGCGCTACGGGGGTGAGGAGTTCGCCCTGCTGCTGCCGGGCGGCGACCGGCCGACCGCCCTGACAATCGGCGAGCAGGTGCGCGGTGGGGTCGAGAAGCTTCGGGTCGTCCACGTCGCCGCACCGCTGCATCATGTTTCGGTGAGCATCGGGGGCGCCTCGATCGCGTCGGCGATCGCCCGCCCGCAGGACCTGGTCGAGGCTGCGGACAGCGCGCTCTACGCGGCCAAGCGCGGTGGACGCAACCGGGTCGTTGTGTTCGATCCGCAAGCGCTGCCGATTGCATCCTGACCGCGCCGGCGGCTGGTTTTGTCCCTCTCAATTGAGGTCGCCCCGCGGCCTGCGTCCGGCCACAAACGGACGTTGACGCTTTTCGGCTTTCGTGTCCTAGTCACCGCCGCCGGTATCATGGCGGCGTTGCGCCGGAGGCGCACCAGCCATGGCAGGCCGGCCCAGGGGATGGGGCGGACGGCCGACGCGATTGAGCAATTGGCCGTCTGGTTCTGAGGGTCTGAAGGACGATCGGGTCGATGTCCACGGAGCGCTACAACGCCCGCGAAGCTGAACCGCGTTGGCAGGCGGTGTGGGACGAGCGTGGCATTTTCGTCGCGCACAACGATGATCCGCGGCCACACTACTACATCCTTGAGATGTTCCCGTATCCGTCCGGGCGCATCCACATGGGTCATGTGCGCAACTACACCATGGGCGACGTCGTAGCCCGTTACAAGCGTGCACGCGGCTTCAACGTCCTGCATCCGATGGGCTGGGACGCGTTCGGATTGCCGGCCGAGAACGCTGCCTTTGCCAACAAGGTCCACCCCCAAGTGTGGACCTATAGCAATATTGCAACCATGAAGTCCCAGCTCAAATCAATGGGGCTTTCGCTCGACTGGTCGCGCGAGATCGCCACCTGCGATCCCGCCTATTATCGCCATCAGCAACGCATGTTCCTTGATTTCCTCGCGGCCGGTCTGGTTGAACGCCGCACCTCCAAGGTCAATTGGGACCCGGTGGAGCAGACCGTGCTTGCCAACGAACAGGTCATCGAAGGCCGCGGCTGGCGCTCTGGCGAGCTCGTCGAGCAGCGTGAACTCGCCTCATGGTTCTTCAGAATCACCGCCTTTTCGGAGGATCTGCTGGAGGCGCTCGATGAGCTCGATCGCTGGCCCGAGAAGGTGCGGGTCATGCAGAAGAACTGGATCGGCCGCTCGGATGGCCTGCTGGTGCGATTCGCGCTCGACCCGGCGAGCACACCCGACGGCGAAACTGAACTTGAGATTTTCACGACCCGACCCGACACCCTGTTCGGGGCGCGCTTCATGGCGATTGCGCCCGATCATCCGCTCGCAACCAGCGCCGCGCGGGACAACCCCGAACTGCAAGCCTTCATCGCCGCCTGCAAACGCACCGGCACCGCCCAGCAGCTCATTGATACGGCCGAGAAGCAGGGCTTCGATACTGGCATCAAGGCGATCCATCCGTTCGACTCATCCTGGCGGCTGCCGGTGTATGTGGCCAATTTCATCGTCATGGAATATGGCACCGGGGCCATTTTCGGGTGTCCGGCCCACGACCAGCGCGATCTCGATTTCGTCAACAAATATGGGCTCGGCAATATCCCGGTTGTCTGTCCACCGGGTGCCGATCCGGCAACATTCACCATCACCGATACTGCCTATGAGGCTGAGGACGGCTATCTGATCAATTCGCGGTTTCTCAACGGATTGTCAGTGCCCGAGGCCAAGGAAGTGGTGGCGGAGCGACTGGAAAAGGAACAGCGCGCGGGGCGCCCGGTCGCCCAAAGGCAGGTCAATTACCGTCTGCGCGATTGGGGAGTCTCACGGCAGCGCTATTGGGGCTGCCCGATCCCGATCATTTATTGCGAGTCGTGCGGGGCAGTTCCGGTTCCCGACCGCGATCTGCCGGTCGAATTGCCGCTCGATGTCAGCTTCGATCGGCCCGGCAACCCGCTCGATCACCATCCGACCTGGAAGCACGTTTCCTGCCCGCAGTGTGGCGGCCCGGCTGTGCGCGAAACCGATACCATGGATACCTTCGTCGACTCGTCCTGGTATTTTGCGCGGTTTACCGACCCGTGGATCACCACTGCCCCGACCGTGCTTTCGGTCGTCGATGCCTGGCTTCCAGTCGATCAATATATCGGCGGCGTTGAGCACGCGATCCTGCACCTGCTCTACAGCCGATTTTTCACGCGCGCCATGAAGACGACCGGCCACGTCGATCTGGAGGAGCCGTTTGCGGGTCTCTTCACCCAGGGCATGGTGGTGCATGAGACGTACCAGAAGTCGGACGGCACCTTTGCGGCCCCCAGCGAAGTCACGATCAAGACGGTCGGCGACTCCCGCGAGGCTACCCTGACGGCGACCGGCGATCGGGTCGCGATCGGGTCGATCGAAAAGATGTCGAAATCGAAACGCAATACCGTCGATCCGGACGATATCATTGCGACTTACGGTGCCGACACCGCGCGCTGGTTCATGCTCTCCGATTCACCCCCAGATCGCGACGTCATCTGGACCGAGGAAGGCGTCCAGGGCGCATGGCGGTACGTTGCCCGTTTCTTTCGTCTGATCGTCGAAATGGCCGCAATCGCTGCCCCTCTGGGCAGCGCACGGCCGAGCGAATTCGCCGAGCCGGCGCTCGGCCTGCGTCGCGCCACCCATGGCGCGCTCGCCAAGGTTTCCCAGGATATCGAGCGATTGCGTTTCAACCGTTGCGTGGCTCATATCCATGAGCTGTTCAACTACCTGCAGGCGACTATGGCTGAGATCCCGCACAATGCCGGTCCCGACCCTGACCTCGCCTTTGCGCTGCGCGAGGCCGCAGAAATCTTCGTGCAACTCTTTCATCCGATGATGCCGCACCTCGCCGAGGAATGCTGGGCCGCACTCGGCCAGCCGGGCCTCGTTGCCGAGGCGCAGTGGCCAGAGGTCGAACACGACTTGCTGATCGCCGACACCATCACGCTGCCGGTTCAGGTCAACGGCAAGAAGCGCGCCGATGTCACGGTCGCGCGCGACGCCGGCGGTCCCGACATCGAGGCGGCGGTGCTCGCGCTCGAGGCCGTGCGCCGTGCGCTCGGCGGCAAGGCCCCCAAAAAGGTCATCGTTGTACCGCAGAGGATCGTCAATGTGGTTGCTTGAGAGCCCGGCGGCGCTCGGCCGCATCCTTCGCACGGCCGCCGTCATACTAACCGCGGCACTGACGGCCGCCTGTTTTCAACCGCTTTATGGTGACCATCCGACCGCGGTCGATGGTAACCTCAAGACGGCACTGGCGTCGGTCGATGTGCAGCAGATCGAAGCCCCGAACGGTACGCCGCAGTCTCGTATCGCGGTCGAGTTGCGCAACGCCCTGCTGTTCGATTTGACCGGTGGCTCCGGCGGTCTCTCGCCAACCCACCGGCTCAAGATCAACATGACGGTCTCGGCGTCGGCGACCTCGGTCGACGTGACAACCGGTCGGCCCGAAACGGAAGTCACCAGCCTCAATGCAAACTACACGCTCACCGAACTCGCCACCGGCAAGGTCGTCGTGACCGGCAGTACCACGGCGAGCGTCTCGTCAGACATCCCGGGCGAGCAGCAGCGGTTCGGACGAACCCGAGCCCAGCGCGACGCCGAGACCCGCGCCGCCAAAGTCGTGGCTGATTATATCACTCAGCGAATCAGTTCCTACATGGTCGCCAAGACCTGAACCGGGTGTCTTGCTGACAGTCGGTGGCGCTACCACTTTCATTCCGACCGACGGTTTGCGCCCGTCACGGTCTCGAATTTATGGCGCGGCCTTGCCCGCCAGCCGTCGGTAGAACGGTCAACGCGGCAGTGGCGCGGCGCTTCCTTGCCAACAACAGCAAGAGGCGCGCCGCGGAGGATCTTGATGAGCGCCCTGAAGGCAGCCGAGATCGACGCCTATCTGGCAAAACCCGACCTGGGCCGTCCGATCGCGCTGGTGTTCGGCCCGGATCATGGCCTGGTGACCGAACGGTGCCAGGCGATCATTCGAGCGACCGTTGATGATATCAACGATCCCTTTGGTCTCGTCAGATTGAGCGGGGACGATCTCGCCGCCGACCACTCCCGGTTGCTCGATGAGGCGCTCACAGTCCCGCTGTTCGGCAAGCGGCGTGCGATCTGGATTCGCGCCGGCAGCCGCGATTTCACGCCCGCCGTAGAACCGCTGCTGCAACGACCGATCAGCGATTGTTGTGTGGTGATCGAAGCCGGCGATCTGCGTCGCAATGCGGCGCTGCGCACGATGTGCGAGCGCGCCCGGTCGGTGGCGGCCATCGCCTGCTATGCGGACGGCGAGCGCGATCTCGCGCGCCTGGTCGATTCGGAATTGCGCGCGAGCAGCCTCACCATCGCGCCGGACGCGCGCGCCGCGTTGGTTGCCTTGCTGGGAGCCGATCGCTCGGCTTCGCGCAACGAAATCCGCAAGCTCGCGCTCTACGCCCGCGGAAAGGAACGGGTCGAACTCGACGACGTGCTGGACGTTGTGACCGACGCTTCGAATCTGACGCTTGAAAGCGTGGTCGATGCTGCCTTTGCGGGACGGCCCGGCGAGGTCGAAACGCAATTCGCCAAGGCCCGTGCCGCCGGTATCCCACCCGGACGCGTCATCGGGGCGGCCTTGGGCCAAATTGGACAGTTGCATCGTGCCCGGTTGGCGATCGAGCAGGGGACGCCCTCCGATCTCGCGGTCGATCAGATCACATCGAAGGCGCAGTTCCGGCGCAAGCCGATCGTTGAGGCCACATTACGGGACTGGACCAGCGCGCGACTGGAACGCGCCATGGCGCAAATTGCCGACGCCGCGTTAGAGATACGCCGGCTCTCCGGGCCGACCTCACCGCTCGCCGACGCGGTCGCCAACCGCGTGCTCATGAGCGTCGCGGCAGCCGCTCGCCGGCGTCAGTGAGATTCGCATCTTCTGAATGATCGCGACCGGCGCTTGGTAGTGCTTACACAGCGGCCGACATCGGCAACTCGGCAAGGCCGCCCGTAAAGGCCGCCTCGATGCCATCGATCAGCGCCCGATAGTCGTCCTCACCGATGGTCGCTGCGTCGTTCTCCAGCGCGCGGGCGAGCTTCGCCAATCGAACCAATCCGAAGGTCGCCGCACTGCTCTTAAGCGAATGCGCCTCGCGTTCGATGGTCAGCCGGTCGGCGCTCAACGACACCTCGCAAAACCGCTTCATCCTCGCCTTGGTTTCAGTCACGAACACATCACGCATCTGGCCTACCGGCTGTTCGCCCATCTCGCTGATCAGCACGTCATAGGCCGCACGGTCGAAGACCGGCGTGTCATCGGCCGACGTCGGCGCCGGCGTGCAGACGCGTGGGGCGGCTGGGATCAGACTGTCGTCGGTCGTCCGCCGGGGTGTCGGCACGAGGCGCGGCGCCTCGATCTGCGGCAACGACGCCGACGCGTCGGCTGGGCTGTTCTGAAGCGCCCGCAGCATGGTCTGAATCAGCAGCCGCTTGCGTACCGGCTTGGCAACGAATTCGTCCATCCCGGCCGCCTTGCAGGATTGAACGTCATCCGCAAAGGCGTTAGCCGTGAAGGCGATGATCGGAAGCCGGGCGAGGGCGCCGCCGCGGGCGCGGATCGTGCGCGTTGCCTGCACACCATCCATCTCCGGCATCCGCATGTCCATCAGAACCACGTCGAAACAGAATTGCGACACCGCCGCCACCGCCTCGGCCCCGTCACACGCCATCGTGGTCCGGACGTCGAATTGCTTGAGCATATGGACGGCCACGAGCCGGTTGGTCGGATCGTCATCAACGACCAGGACCCGGAGGGGACGGCCGAGCGCGGCGATCTTCGCCGCGAAGTCTTCAAATGCGCGTCCGTCATCTTGTTCGATGCACACCGGCTGATCGGCAACCGGAAGGGGCAGCCCGACCCGGAAAATCGAACCCTGTCCGGGCGCGGAAACCGCCTCGATGTCGCCACCCATCTGTTGGGCCAGCCGCTTGCTGATGGCGAGCCCCAGACCGGACCCACCGAACCGGCGCCCGATCGAACTGTCCGCCTGCGTGAAATCGGCGAACAAATCTTTGATCCGATCGGGATCGATGCCGATGCCGGTATCGCGGACCGACCACTCGATCATCGGCCTGGTGCTGTCCGCCTGGAGACAGCGCACCGCAATCACCACTTCACCGGTTTCAGTGAATTTTACGGCGTTGGACACCAGATTGAGCAGAATCTGACGAATACGACCGGCATCTCCGGTCACTGCGCCGGGCAAACCGGGGTCTTCGATCAAGCTGATCTCGAGACCTTTGGCGAAGGCGCGCGGCCTGAAGATGCTGAGCGCATTGTGGGCGAGCGAAGCCGGCGAAAATACGATTGCCTCCAGCGACACCTGACCGGCTTCAAGCTTCGAAAAATCCAAAATGTCGTTGAGGATTTCGAGCAGATTTTCGCCGGCGTTCTGGGCGGCGACCAGAAGGTTGCGCTGTTCGTCGTCGAGCCGCGTTTCGAGCACCGCGCTGGTCAGTCCGAGGATGGCATTCATCGGGGTGCGAATTTCATGGCTCATCACCGCCAGAAACGATGACTTGGCATGGCTCGCTGCTTGGGCAGCCTGAGCCGCGCGCTCATGTTGGCGCCACAGCCGCGCGCTCACATAGGCGGCAACCAAGAGGACAATCGAGCACACGATCGACATCGAGACCAGCAGCCCCGCCATCCGGCGCCAGCCCGTCAGGGCGCTGTCGACGGTCTCACTCGCCACGATGATCAACGGATAGTTGGATAGCATCCGGGCGGACCGGATTTCGTCCGGACGATCGGCAGCACCGAGTTCGCGAATGATGCCGCCGGCTGCGAGCGGGCGTCGCGCCGTCCCGCGGACCACCTGGCCGATGTGGTCGGTTCTGGGAAAATGAGCCAGCAGCATCTCGTCGTCGCGCATCAGCGCAACCGAACTGCCGGCGCCAAACGAGGTGACCCCAAAGAAATTCTCGAAGTAGCGCATCGACATCGCGCCGAGAATGAGGCCCATGAAGTTCCCGTTCGGATCATTGAGGCGGCGCGCCACATAGATCACCCAGGTTCCGTCACCGCGGTTCTGGACCGGCGCGCTGATGAAGGTCTCGAGGTTGGGATCCGCCTGCAGGGCGCGGAAATAATCCCGGTCCGAAACATTGACGTCAGGGGTCGGCCAATAGCGCGAGAAGTTTAGAAGCTTGCCGTTGGTATCAATCATCGTCACCGCGTCGACCTGCGGCATGCCGATGATTTTTTCCTGCAAGAATAGGAAGGTGTCGTGCGTTGAGGCGAGCCGCCGATAGGAATCGGCATCGGCGGCTCCCTTGCGACCCACATAGTCACCGACGCTGGAGAGCACCAGATCCAACGATTTGAAGGAGCGGTCGGCTTGCTCCGCGAGCGTCAGACTGTAGCGGGCAAGATCACTTTCCGTGGTCTGCAGGGAGCTTTCCCGGAGGTTGAGCAGAAAAATCAGATTCATGCCAAAGATGATGAGCAGCAATATGGCGGTACCGACCACGAGGGGGTTCGGCCGATTGCCACGCGCCAGGAGCACAGGACCTTGCGATTCCATAAATGTCGCCGACCATCGGTATGCAGGCGGCCGCAATCGTGCCCGTCGAGACGAGCATCGCCATCATCGCCCAACCGCGCGCGAGAATTATCAAGATCGAAGGCGCTGATATGCGCAGAAATTCATAAAGACATTCTGAAGCCCGAATGATTTGGAGCCGCAACGGCTTGATCGATCTTCATGATCACGTCCGGTCGAGCCGGTCCACAAGATCGCGTCGGCAATCAATTTGCCGCGCTCGCTCCTTTCATGGCGGTCCCTTTCATGATGGCCGTCCATTTGGCGATCTCAATTTTCACGACCTTTGAAAGCGCCTCGGGCGAGCGCTCCTTGGGATCCGGGATATCGCCGCCAAGCGCAAGCACTCGCTGCCGCACGGTCGCGTCGTCGAGCGCCCGGCCAAGTGCGCCATTGAGCGCGGTCACAATCGATCTCGGCGTGCCCTTGGGGGCGAACAACGCGTTCCAGGCTGATGCCTGGAATTCCGGCATCCCGGCCTCCTGTGAGGTCGGAACGTCCGGAAGCGCCTGAATGCGATGCGGCGTGCCGACCACCAACGCGTGGATGGAACCTGCCTGAACCTGCGGCACCACGTTGACGACCTGATCGCACATGTAGTCGACCTTGCCGGCGATGACCGCATTCATGGCAGGCCCGGTTCCCTGGAACGCCACGAGGTTCGGCTTGATGCCGATGATCGAATTAAAGAGCTGACAGGTGATGTGCGACACCGAGCCGACCCCGGCATGCGCCATATTCAGTTTGTCAGCGTTCTGCCGGGCGTAGGAAATGAACTCGGCGAGATCGCCTACCGGAGCATCCTTCCTGACCAGCAGGATGACCGGCATGCCGACCGCACTGCCAATCGGCTCGAAATCCGTCGAGGGATCGTATGGAAGATTGGGATAGAGGGCGACCGCGGCCGCATGGGTTCCCATGTGACCCATGACAATCGTATAACCGTCGGGACGAGCACGCATCGCGCGGATGGCGCCGGTCGTTCCGCCGGCTCCCACGACGTTCTCGATCACGATGTCCTGGCCCAGGGTGCTTGACATGTTCTGGCCGATGATGCGGGCAACGACATCGGTCGGCCCGCCGGCCGCAAACGGAACGATCAGCGTGATCAGCCGTGACGGGTAATCTGCCTGGGCGCGGGCCGGAGGACCACCTTGTGCGGCCAGCAGCAACGCGCCGAGTCCCACCGCCAGGAATTTCACGACTGATCGCATGACCGGTCTCCTCGACATGCTCAATCAAATTCGCCGACCGGGGTTCGGCGATCGCCGTCGCATCGCCCGTGAAACCGAGGGCGTTTGCCAGACACGAATGCGATCCTTGTCGGCACCAAATATCTCAGGCAGACCGTGCCGCGGCATGAGATCAAGTCCAAACAATTCGGGACAGACCCAGATCTCTCACCACGACGATTTTGCCGTCGTCACGATGACCCGCTGAGGTAAAGAATTTGCTATGTCCGGTTGACGTGGCGCCGATCGCGTTTGCTTCGGATGCCGTTGCGAATGTGGTTGCATAGGACGATGAATACAACCACGTCGCAATACCGCGCTTCGATGGAGGAATGGCTGTACCTCTGGCGGAGGCACCGGCGCAAATCTCAATCCAATCCCGGCACGCTGTGCAGCGCGATGGCAAAATCGCGACTGTGCGCCCCGCTCACGCGGACTGGATCACTCGCCGGGGCCGTTAGCTCGCACGCTCAAGGCGCCTGATCACCTCATCGAGCTGTTCAAGCGTGCGGTAGCGGATGCGCATCTCGCCGCCCTGTCCGCGATGCTCGATGCTGACCACCAGGCCGAGGCCGTCCGACAGACGCCGTTCCAAAGCAGCGGTGTCGGGATCCTTCTCGGCCCGCGGTCGCGCTTTGGCGACCTTGCCGGACTTGGCCGCGAGTTCCTGGGCGATCGCCTCCATCTGCCGCACATTGAGGCCGTCGTTCACGATGGCCCGGGCCGCCGCCTCCGGGTCCGGGTGACTGAGCAAGGCGCGAGCGTGACCAGCCGAGATCTTGCCGTCGTTGACATAGGCCTTGACGGAGTCCGGCAGTTTCAGGAGCCGCAGCGTATTGGCTACGTGACTGCGGCTTTTGCCGACGATGCGCGCGACGTCATCCTGGCTGTGGTTGAACTGATCGAGCAGGGCCTGATAACCCATCGCCTCTTCGAGCGCATTGAGATCGGTGCGCTGTACGTTTTCGATGATCGCCAGTTCGAGGGCCTCGCGATCGCTGACTTCGAGCAGCACGATCGGCACCTCGTGGGTGCCGGCGCGTTGCGCCGCGCGCCAACGTCGTTCACCGGCAATGATCTCGTAGGCGTCGACCGCACCGCGGACAGTACGGACCAGAATCGGCTGAATGATGCCGCGCTCCTTGATCGAGGCCGCGAGTTCATCAAGCTCCTCGTCGGAAAACAGCCGACGCGGGTTGCGCGGATTGGGACGCAGAAACTCGACCGGGACGCGACGCTGGCTGCGCGTCCGCTCGATCGCCGCCGACTCGTTGCCGACATCGCCGATCAGCGCCGCCAGGCCCCGCCCCAGCCGCGACCGCGACTCCTCCGCCACCATTCCGTTCTCCCCTCGCCCGGTGCTTGCCAAAGGCCCGCTTCCGCCAGAAGTCGATCGGCGCCGCTGCCCGCTCATGCGGCCCGCGCCGATTTCTCGCGCTCGATGATCTCCGAAGCGAGTCGCAGATAGGCCTGGCTGCCCACACATTTGAGATCGTAGAGCAGGACCGGCTTGCCGTAGGACGGCGCCTCGGAGATCCGCACATTGCGCGGAATGATCGTCTCGTAGACCTTGTCGCCGAGAAACTGCCGCACGTCGGCCACCACTTGTCCGGCCAGATTGTTGCGGGCATCAAACATAGTCAGTACCACCCCATGGATGGTCAGCTCCGGATTGAGCGTGGTCTTGACCTGCTCGACGGTCTTGAGAAGCTGCGACAGGCCCTCCAACGCGAAGAACTCGCATTGCAGCGGCACCAGGATCGAATGCGCTGCCGCCATCGCGTTGACGGTCACGAGATTGAGGGAAGGCGGACAGTCAACCAGCACATAGTTGAAGGCGAACGGGGACGGATCGGCGTTGAGCCCGGCGAGCGCGTTGCGCAGCCGATAAGCCCGATCGCGCTCGGACGCGATCTCCAGTTCGAGTCCCGACAGATCGAGGGTCGACGGCGCAATATAGAGCTGCGGCACGCCGGTCTCGCGAATGGCCGCGCGCATCGGACACTCGCCGATCAGCACGTCGTAGGTCGAGTTCTGGCGGTTGCGACGATCGATCCCGAGCCCGGTGGATGCATTGCCCTGCGGGTCGAGATCGACGATCAGGACATGCTCCCCGATCGCCGCCAGCGCCGTCCCCAGATTGATGGCCGTCGTCGTCTTGCCAACCCCGCCCTTTTGGTTGGCCAAGGCAAGAACGCGGGCCGTCTTGAGCGTTTCGGCCGTCGGTTGCTCACGCATGGGTGCCCTACCCGTTTTCGTTGCGGCTGCGAATCAAATCTTGGCTGCGAATCAGATTTCAGCCGATCATAACACTGAAGGCCGCCTTTCGGCGGATCGGACAACGACAATTCGTCCCCGCGGGTCGGTCCGGCTTGGTTCGAGACTCGCGTCGAGTCTCCAATATTTAGATGTTTCGGTCAATTCGCTCCCTACATCTTGCCCCTTGGGGAACAGGCCTTGTGCACCTTTTTTTAGAAACGGCTCCGCCAGCCCCATGAGCTCGCTGAGCGGCGCAAGCGCACGGGCGGTTACGATCTCGACGGTTCCGGCAAGCTCGGCCGCGCAGTCGGCTATCCGGGCGTGGTGGACTTTGACTCCCAGTCCAAGATCACGCGCCGTTTCGCGCAGGAATGCCGCCTTCTTTCCGTTGCTTTCGATCAGATACATGAGGCCGCCGGGCTGATCGGCGAGCCAACAGGCAATGACCAGACCCGGAAATCCTCCGCCGGATCCGAGATCGACCCAGGTCCGCGCGCCGCCTGCCAGAGGCACAAGCTGGAGCGAATCGGCCACGTGGCGAGTCCACAGCTCGGGCAGCGTCGAAGGTGCGACCAGATTGATCCGGGACTGCCAGATCAACAGCCGCTCGACAAAACGATCGAGTCGGGCAACGGTGGCGGCAGAGACCGGAGTGAGACGGAGCGCCGCCTCCCGGTTTTGTCCAAGCTCTGAGAGACGCGGCACCCGCGAGGTCGTGGGGCGCCTCATCGGATTGACCCTTGAGACGATGTCTTCGCGCACCAGGCGGCCGGACGTCCGGCGCCGCCTGTCATCAAGCCACACCGGCCACACCGCCGGAATTCTTTCGGCGCCGAATCTGCGTTGCCAGCAGCGTGAGGGCCGCCGGCGTCATGCCGTCGATCCGGCTCGCCTGGGCAATGGTTCGGGGGCGAATCGATTCGAGTTTCTGCCGCACCTCGCTCGAGAGGCCGCGGACCACGGCGTAGTCGATGCCCTCGGGCAGCTCGAGCTCCTCGTCGCGGCGATAGGCCGCCACATCGGCGGCCTGACGATCGAGATACACCGCATATTTCGCTTCGATCTCGAGCTGGGTCGCAATGGGCTCTTCGAGGTCGAGGAAAACCGGCCAGATCCGGCTGATCTCGGCGATGCCGACGGCCGGATACGACAGCAGTTCGAACGCCGTTCGTCGCTGGCCATCGCGGTTAAGCGCCAAGCCAAAGCGTTCGGCCGCGCTCGGGGTCACCGCATGGGTCAGGGCCATCTGACGGGCGGCGTCCAGCGCCTGCATCTTGCGCCGATGCACCGACATCCGTTGAGCGCCCACACAGCCGAGCCGAATGCCCCTTTCGGTGAGGCGCTGATCAGCATTGTCGGCCCGAAGCGTCAGTCGATATTCGGCTCGGGACGTGAACATTCGATACGGCTCGGTGATGCCGCGGGTGACCAGATCATCGATCATGACACCCAGATAGCCTTCCGCACGGTCAAACACGACGCCGTCGCCGCCACTGGCGACCGAGGCGGCACTCAGTCCGGCCACGACACCTTGGCCGGCCGCTTCTTCGTAGCCGGTCGTGCCGTTGATCTGTCCGGCCAGGAATAGTCCTGAGAGTCGCCTGGTCTCCAGCGTGGGGCGAAGTTCGCGTGGATCGACGTGATCGTATTCGATCGCGTAGCCGGGCCGGATCATCACCGCCTTTTCGAGCCCCGGAATAGAGGCGACCAGCTGGCGCTGCACCTCCTCGGGCAACGAGGTCGAGATGCCGTTCGGATAGATCGTCGGGTCGTCCAGACCCTCCGGCTCCAGAAAGATCTGGTGGCCATCGCGCTCCCCGAACCGGACGATCTTGTCTTCGATCGAGGGGCAATAGCGCGGCCCTCGGCTCTGGATCTGCCCCGAATACATCGGCGAACGGTGGACATTGTGACGGACGATGCGATGGGTTTCGGGCGTCGTGCGCGTCAGACCGCAGCTGATCTGCGGATTGTCGATGCTCTTGGTCAGCACGGAAAAAGGCTGGGGCGGCTCATCGCCCGGCTGGCTTTCCAGCGCCCCCCAGTCGATCGTGCGCCCGTCGAGCCGCGGGGGCGTTCCGGTCTTGAGCCGCCCCAGCGCAAATCCTAGCCGCTCCAGCGTCAGCGCGAGACCAATGGCCGGCGCATCGCCGAAACGTCCTGCCGGCATGCGGACTTCGCCCACGTGAATGAGACCGCGCAGGAAGGTCCCGGTGGTCACTACCACGGCGCCCGCGGAGAGCACCCGGCCACACGCAAGTCTGACACCGGCGGCCCGTCCGCCCGAGACGATGAGGTCTTCGGCCTCCCCCTCGACCACCGAAAGGCTATCGATCGCCGCAACGGCTCGCTGCATGGCCGCCGCATAGAGCCTTCGGTCCGCCTGCGCCCGGGGCCCATGGACGGCCGGACCCTTGCGCCGATTGAGAACGCGAAATTGAATCCCGCCCAAATCCGCAGCGCGCCCCATCAGACCGTCAAGCGCATCGATCTCGCGAACCAGGTGACCCTTGCCCAGGCCGCCGATGGCCGGGTTGCACGACATGGCGCCGATCGTTGCGAAGCGGTGGGTCACCAGCACGGTCCTGGCGCCCATGCGGGCGGCCGCCGCGGCCGCCTCGCACCCCGCATGCCCCCCGCCGATGACGATCACATCGGCCTGCCGGTCAGTCTTCATCGAATGCCTCCAAGCCGCTCCTGCGGCGACCCGTTCCGCTGGCTCGCCAACGGGGGCTTGACTCAGACCTGCGGGCCGGCGAGACCGGCCCCGCCATCAACCGGGTCTTGCGGGCCAAAACCCTGTCCGCGAGTGGCGTGGCGCAGGACGGCGTCGCGTGCGGGAATCTGGTTGACGCATGGTGTAGTCGCAGCATTGATCCGGGTCAAAGCCTTCTGATTTCGACCATTGAATCCCGATTCAACGAAAACTCGATGGCCTGCCGATCCGCCCACTGAGATCAAAATCAGAACGGAATCGAATCGGATCGTTTCACGTGAAACATTCGGGCCCGTTTCGTTCCAAACTTCGCCAAGTCTTCTGTCGGGGCTACGGTCGGCCGGGTCTGCGGTCTCCCGATCGGCCGCTCCGGAACGGAATCGAATCGGATCGTTTCACGTGAAACGCCGCCCAAGTCCTCTGTCCCTGGACGACGCTGGTCTGGGCGCCGACGCACCCTTCTTTTCGCGGTCCTGATCGCGGGACTGCCCGGGCATCCGCTTTGACCTCCGGACAGCGCACCCGCAGCCTGGCCCCTGCGGTTTCACCGACGAGCTCGATTCTATCGATCAGAACGGAGACGAATCGGACGGTTTCACGTGAAACATGCGGAGCCGAACCGATCCGGCCAGGCGCCCATCCGATATCGTCATTTGCCGATGCAGAACTCGCGGAAGATCGCGTCGAGGACGTCTTCAACATC
>Ga0187783_10000404_pt1 | contig 31867 bp, 26 predicted proteins | sample 1015_SJ02_MP02_2_FD_132471 | JGI IMG/M metagenome (GOLD analysis project Ga0187783, IMG submission 132471) | Tropical peat soil microbial communities from peatlands in Department of Meta, Colombia - 1015_SJ02_MP02_20_MG | ecosystem: Environmental > Terrestrial > Soil > Wetlands > Peat | place... | reverse complement strand
CGGAGCACTCGGGGTACTATCAGTTCCGGGGCTAGCGGGGCTTCGGCCGTTTCTCCCGATCCGCCCGGACAGCTGGAGCGTATCGTGCACGAGGTGGCCGAGAAGCATAGCGTCGATCCTGCGCTGGTCAAGGCCGTGATCAGCACAGAATCGGCGTGGAATCCATTCGCGATCTCCCGCAAGGGAGCGGTTGGATTGATGCAGCTGATTCCCGGGACGGCACAACGTTTCGGCGTCGGTAATCCTTTCGACCCGGTGCAGAATGTGGAGGCCGGGACGTCGTACCTTAAGGCGTTACTCGATCGGTACAACGGCGATTTGGAGAAGTCACTTGCAGCTTATAATGCAGGTGAGCGCGCCGTCGATCGAAGTGGCGGCGTTCCTCGCATCTGGGAAACGCAAAAGTACGTGAGAAAGGTGACGGACGCCTACTTCCGGCCCGGCTCGGGTCGCGATCCGGCGGCATGGGATCCTCAGCACAGTTCCGTGCGCCGCGAAGTCGACTCGAAAGGCCGGGTAGTTTTCACGAACGAATGAGACAACCGCTTTCGACGGATCTTCGCTCGACAATTGCTGCTCTAGTTGCCGTTGCCTTGCTCGTCGTGTGCCTCCCGGTTCTGGCAAACGGGGATCGAAGGTCGGATGCGCGCGAACAGTTCGAGAACGCGATCAAAATGCGCACGATGCTCGAGGGCCTATTGCCGAAGGACCGCAATGTGTCCGACTACAGGCAGACCATTGCGGCGTTTCAGAAGGTTTACCTCACGTCAACGCAGGCCTCCGAAGTGACCCCCTCGCTGATCGCCGAGGCTGAGCTATACCGCGAAATGGGCCGTCTCTACGACAAGAAATACTTTCAGTCGGCCATCGACATGTATAAGTTCCTGCTCGCCCAGTACCCGGAGACCCGCTACCGCGGCGAGGCGTTGTTTGCCATTGCATCGATCCAGGAACAGGACCTCGAGGACCTGGATGCGGCGCAGGCGACCTTCAAAGATTTTCTGAAACATTATCCGAAGAACGATCGGGCCGGCGATGCCAAGGCCGCTCTGGCGGAAATCGCGGAGGCTCGCGAGAGGGCCCAATCAGCAGCCGAAGAGGCAGAAGCGTCCAGCCGAACCGCCGCGCCAAAGACAGCGGCGAAAATCGCGCCCGCCAGTGAGGCGGCAAAGCTCGGGCCGGTTCTCGAGCCAGGCGAGTCCCCAAAGGCCTGGGCGGGGGTGAGGTCGATCGAGGCGACGAACGGGATCGATCATACGCGCATCATCATCGCGCTCACGGATACGGTCGATTTCGATGCCGCGCACCTGCACGAGCCCGATCGAATCTATTTTGACCTTCATAAGGCGCGGGTGGGCCCAAAGATTGCGGACAAATCGATCGACTTCGAGAGCGGCCTGCTGAAGTCGGTGCGTGTGGGGCAAAACCAGCCGGATGTGGTGCGCGTCGTGCTCGATCCGAGTGGATCAAAAACCGCCTATTCCGCGACACTGGTCGGGAATCCTTACCGGCTGGTCATCGACGTGCGTGCCGATGACGGAAATGCAGCTCTCGCCTCGAACAACCCGCCGGCTTCGCGGCCCGAGTCGGCCAGCCCGACGGACAGCAGCGCGGCCGCAGAAGAAACCGCGGGAACTCCGCGCGCGCCTGGACCGGAGTCAACCGGGCCGAGTCCTTTCCGCGCCGATACGCCAGGACCCAGTGTCAAAACCGCAGCTCCCAAATCTAGCGCCAAAACGGCCGTCGCGCTCGAGCCTCCCACCGAGCCGCAACTTACGCGGGATGGTCAACGTTCGCTCACCCGAGTTCTCGGATTGAAAATCAACCGCATCGTTATCGATCCGGGCCATGGCGGCCACGATACGGGAACCATCGGTCCGCGCGGGCTGATGGAAAAGGATCTGTGCCTCGATGTGGCCCTGCGGCTAGGCCGCATCATCGACGAGAAGCTGCCCGGTGCCGAAGTGATCTACACGCGCAAGGACGATACGTTCGTCCCGCTCGAGCAGCGGACCGCGATTGCGAATGAGGCGAAGGCGGATTTGTTCGTTTCGATCCATGCGAATTCGAGCCGCGATCATTACGCGCGCGGCGTCGAAACCTATTACCTCAATTTCGCAACGTCGCCCGAATCAATGGAAGTGGCCATGCGCGAAAACGCGTACTCGGACAAGTCCATGCACGATTTGGAGGATCTGGTGCAGAAGATCACGCGCAATGAAAAAATCGAGGAATCGAAAGAACTGGCCAATGACATTCAGGATGCGCTGTCCCACCGGCTGCAACTCGTGAGCTCGAGTGAACGAAATCGAGGGGTGAAGCGCGCACCGTTTGTGGTGCTGATCGGGGCCAATATGCCGTCGGTTCTCTCCGAGATCTCCTTCGTCAGCAATCCGAGTGACGAGCGAATGCTCAAGAAGCCCGATCAGCGCGAGCGCATCGCCAACGGGCTTTACCGCGGCATCGCCACGTACCTGGCCAGCCTCAACAGCCTGTCCTACCACAAGCAAAAGCTTGCTTCCGACGATCACCCGGCACAGGAGGCTTCCCCGCCAACCGCCGGACCCGGACCGGGAACGAATCGGCGCTAAAGCCCAAGGGACGAAGCTTCAAGACAAGTCGACGGCTTCCCCTGGACCGGCTCGGTTGAGGCCTACAGGAAGGGATTCTCGATCCGTAGATCCCCCCATCGTTTTCCGTGTTGAAAATCCTCGCTGTAGAGAATGCTACAACGCCCCTCGATCGCGGCAGCAACGATCAGGGAGTCATACCAGGAGAGCGGGCGCGTACCGGCAAAGTGTAGGGCTTCGCCGTACAGACCGTGAGAGGAGTGCACGGCCAACAGAGGCCGGAAGGTTGTCGACAGATACTGCTCAGCTTCAGCGCCTGACATCGGTTGTGCAAACCGACGAAGCGCCACGTTGAAAAACTCCTGCACAACCTGGTAGCTCACGATCCCCGTGCGGGCCTCGATCGCTTGCCGAATCAGTTTCGAGGCACGATCGGCCTTCTGAGGAACACTCCTGTCAAACGAGTAGACAAAAATGTTTGTGTCCAGGAAGAATCTATCGCTCATTCATTTCATCGCGCGTGAATTTTCGGCTCGCGTCGACGTGCCTTAGCCGTCTCATCAGGGAATCAAATTCCTGCGCACTCCCCCATTCGCGAGTGAATTGCTCGAGCCATTCCCGAAACGCGCTGTTAAGAGTCTTGCGTTGAGCTTTGGCGACCAAACGAGCTTGCTCGATCAGATCCTCATCGGCGCTCAGAGTTATATTCTTCATACGGAAACAGTGTACACGGATCTCGTGCTCAGTTCAAGCCTTTGCATGAAAAACATGCGTCAGGCTGTGGCAATAGGACCCATATATCTTGTTCGAGGTAGCGGCGAGTTCCGGGAACTCCCTACGGGAAAGCAGGGTCAAACCATTGACTCGTGAGGCGTGGCCGTCCGGCACTTGGGTCGCCGCTCGGAGTGAGTTGGCCGAGGTTGTAAATCCCGTCTAGATATGGCAACGTGAACAAGAGAGATTATCCGGCCGAACAAGCCGGTTGGTGGGCAGCGGTCGAGCCGTGCTTAGGGTCGAAGCATACTCATGCTATGAAAACCAAGGATGATACGAAGGTGGGTCTCGCCGATCGGGCGTTTGGAGCCCTGGTAATGGTGGTCGCCGTCCTGGCGGCTATGACCGCGGCCGCGGCTGGATCCATTCTGCCCGCGTCATTTTCGGGCTGGGCCCAAGCCACCGCGACGCCGTTTGCACCGTCGGGCGCTTCGATGTCCGCGGCCAGCGAGTATGGCTTTGCCTCGGGTGAACAGGCCGCATATACGCACGGTCGAGACAGGCTTGAGGTGGTGCTATACCGCATGAACGACGCCAGCGGTGCGTACGGTCAGTACTCGTACCTGCGAACCCCGGACATGGCCCGGGCGGATCTCGGGGAACATTCGGCCATCTCGGACACCCGAGCGCTCGTGCTGGAGGGAAATTTAGTCCTCGACGTCCGTGGCAGCAGTCTCGAGAAATCCGAGACGGACCTCAAAGCCCTGGTCGCCCGAATCAGGCCGCACGCCGAAGCTGGCATGCTGCCCGCCCTGATGACCGACCTTCCCGCAAAGAATCGGATCGAGCGAACCGATCATTATGTGCTGGGCCCAACGACTTTGAATCAGCTCTTCCCGGTCGCGTTCGGCGAGAAGCTTGGGTTCTCGCAAGGAGCGGAAGCGGAAGTCGCGAGCTATCGTCTGGCGGGCCGTGAAGCGACGTTGTTGCTTGTGGATTATCCGACTCCGCAAGCTGCATCGTCAAAGTTGAAAGAACTCGAACAGCAATACGATGTGAATGATTCGCAGACAAATGGCAATAGGCCACCCCTCTATGCCAAGAGAACCCTGACGCTGCTCTCGTTCGTGGCCGGCGCCAAATCGCAAGCCGAAGCCGACACTTTGCTCAGTCAAATTCAGACCGGCGAGCAGATCACCTGGAACGAGCCGAGCTTTGCCTTCACTCAACCGAGCATAGGAACAATTGTTGTGGGGACCATCATCGGGACCGGAATTATCTGCATGTTCGCGCTGATTTCGGGCTTGGCCTTTGGCGGGGTGCGTATCGTCGTGAAGCGCATGCTCCCCGATAAGGTGTTTGACCGCAGCGATCAAATGCAGATTTTACAACTGGGGCTCTCCAGTAAGCCCATAAAAGCAGAGGACTTCTACGGTCTAGGATCTCCCGAGAAGGGGTAGATATTTCCACAGGAGCTTCCCTCTGGTCGCTATTCCACTGATAAGACAAGGCTTAGCATACCGTTGCTTCGTGTGTTTCTTAACTTGACTGATTTCAACGGCTAAACTAGACTGCGTTGCAGGAAAGGGTTCTTTGGCCATCCGCGCATTGGCCGTGAACTTTCTCCCGCGAAGGCCCGCCTCGAGCGGGCCTTCTTTATTGGTGCGCGCATCGAGCTTCTTTAGGGACGTGCCGATCTCCCGCCTCTTGCGCAGCCACATCAAAAGAATGCTCGACGTCGATGCGCGTAAAGCAGCCGACCCGATCATCTGAGCCTGAGCCGAACATTTTGCAACCCTGGGCGCCCGAATTCTCGTATATATCGCTAGCAGTTCGAGATGACGGGGCACAGTGACGAGCGCACCTGCCGCGCTGGCGAACCAACTGAACTTCGAAGAGCTCCTGCGCGAGCACGAGCGGATGGTCTTCAGCATTGCGTACCATTTTCTGCAGAATGGCGCGGCTGCCGAAGAGGTGGCCCAGGACGTTTTCCTCGAGCTGTTCCGGAGCCTCCCGAAACTCGAGTCCGGCGCGCACGTGACCTTCTGGCTCCGGCGCGTCGCTTGTCATCGGTCGATTGACTACGCGCGACGTAGAAAGAATGCTGCGGCGGAGGTGAGCTGGGATGATCTGCCCGAGCCCTCGCACGGGCGCGTTCCGGCCGAGGCGCCCGCCGATCCCCTGCTCTCGAACCGCCTGCGGCAGGTGATCGCGACCTTGCCGGAGAAAATGCGCATGGTCGTCATCTTGCGATACCAGGAGGACGCCGGGCTTGAGGAAATCGCCAAGACGATGAGCATTCCTTTGAATACGGTCAAGAGCACGTTGCATCGCGCACATGCCGCCTTGCGCGACAAGATTCGGGCAAGCGTTGGAGAGGGAAACCTATGACCGACAAACTCGAACGGGAACTGAAGAAAGCTCTCGAACGCGTGGATCCCCCTCTGGGCTTCGCCGAACGCGTGCTGGCGCGAGCCGCGAACGAGGAGGAGTCGAACGCCCCACCGCGCGCATGGTTTGGATGGTTTCCAGCGGGCGGGCTGAGGTGGGCCATGACCGGGACGCTGTGCGCGGCCCTGGCGGCTTCGGGAATTGCCTACCGCCAAGAGCGAGAAAGGCGGGGCCAGCGGGCGAAGGAACAGCTCATGTTGGCGCTGCGGATCACGAGCAGCAAACTGCAGATCGCCACGGAAAGCATGCAAGAAATGAATTCCCGACTCGTGCACCAGCCATGAGCGTGAGGGGAGGAGATATGAAACGGATAGCGATAATCGTCGCCCTGCTGGCCGTCCCACGGCTGACGGCGCTCGCCCAGGATTGGGATCCTGGCGGAGCGCTGAAAAGGCTGGATGCCAAGGCGGTGAAGACCATCGATGTAAACCTCGACCAATCGATGCTCCAGTTCGCCAGCGCGTTTCTCGATCCGAAAGATCCGGAGCAGGCGAAAGCCAGAAAGATCATCGCCGACATGAAAGGAATTTACGTTCACAACTTCGAATTCGATAAGCCCGGCGCGTATACCGAGCAGGATGTTGCCGCGATTCGAGAGCAGCTGAAGGGTCCGGAGTGGTCGCGAGTCGTCAACGTGCGAAGCAAAACCGACGGACAGAACACAGAGGTTTACTTCCGGAAGGAAGGGGACAAATTCAAGGGATTGGTCGTGATGGCGACCGAGCCTACGGAATTCACCTTCGTCGACATCGTTGGCCCGATCACGCCAGAAGAACTCCGGGACCTCGGCGGACAATTCGGCATCCCCCGAATCGAGGTGGATCAGAATGCCGCGCCGAGGAAGGGAGAACACCAATGATGCGGCGCCTTGTCGTCCTCAGCGCGGTGTTCGCGCTGGCCATCCCGAGTTTCGGCGGGAAAGATCGCCAATTCAATTCGCTGGTCAAGGCTATCGAGGCCGAGTACGGTGTACGTCACATGCGTATCCCGCTGCTTGGGTTCGCAACATTCTGTCTGCACATGGCGGGGACTCCTGGAACGACGGGCCTCAGAATCGCGGTGTTCCACGATCTTCGCGATCGAAGCGCGCTCTCGGCCGATTCGTTCGAGCAATCCGTCCGGGCGGCGATGGCGAGCGGCTGGCACCCTCTGGTGCGGGCACGTTCGCGCGCCGATGGGCAGGTGACCTTGGTTTACACGAATCCCGATCCGAAGGACCTCGAGGTGCTGATCGTTTGGGTCGGCGGGGACGAGGCTACGGTGATCGAAACCAAGCTGAGGAGTTCGGAGATCTGGAACTGGATCAATCACCCCCAGGACACCGTCGGTCACCAGGGGGAGGGGTCCATGCATGCCCGCTTGAGCGTCACCACAGATGACCCCTAGAGCGCGCCGGCTGCCCCTCCCTGAACCGGGCCGCAGCGACGCCTTGATCCGGATCGGCGAACAGGGGCACGATGGTTGACCCGCCGAGTCCATTCTACTCGAAGCCCGCCGGAGTCCCCGCTCTAGTCCGTTGGAACATATGGAGGCGAAGCATCTTGTGACGCGCATTCCCATGCCCTAGTATGGAGTCGGAACGCCGCTCGGTTCAGCTGCAAGGGTCGGAATACGGGACTCCTGTTGCCATGAGAACGCTCTGTGCGCAGTGCGACAAGCCCCAAGAGGAGTGCACGTGCGATAAGTACTGCTGCTATTGCCAGTCCCAAACCAACATTCATCTCTGCGTCGACGGCCTCTACTACTGCCCGGATTGCCGCGAGGCGTGCGACGTACGGCTCGCCGATTCCGATGAGCGCTGACCCGTCTCGCGTCGAATTGCTCGTTTCCCGCGATGCTCGGTTGATTGCGGCAGTCGAAGCCGTGGTGGCACACGCAAGCGGACGTGCCGGACTTTCCCCGCAGGAACAGGCCGAGCTTAGGATGGCCACCGAAGGCGCTTGCGATATGACCTTTTCGCGGGCCGCGCGCAACGGGACACGGAATCCTCTCTTGCGGATCGTGGTTTCCGATTTTCCCGGCCGTGTCGAGGTCTCGATCGAAGAGTCGTGCGGCTCGCCGTCTTCGGCCGCCCATGGCGGGTCGGCTTCTTTCCCGACCGCCCAGCCTGAGTCGGGGCGCACCGCTCTCGAGGAGGTGAATATCGATCTCGAGGGCGGGCAGGTCCGAACCGTTCTCGTCAAGCACCGCTCAACCGCAAACCCTCGCCCACACCGCTGATTTCCCGCCAACCTCGCGGCCATCGAGCAACGAGGACGGATTTCTCACCCCGCCAGAAATGAAGCAGGTGGGGCGGAGCGAGCCGATTTCACATGGGCACCGCGAAAACCCGGCTGTGAATGAGCGAGAGAAGCTGGTCCTGGCTAATCGGGATTTCGACGTCCAAGTGATCGCCGGTCGGTGTGATGCGCACCTGGTCCAAGGTGGCGGAGAGGGTGGGATCGGACTGCCCCTGCTGATACCGTCGGTACATGATGCCGGCCTGCAGAGCGGCGGATAGAACGTTCGCGTCATCAGTCGTGCTGCACACGGCTGTGAACCGCGCGTCGACACCGTCGTCTGCGTCGACGGAAATCGTCATGGCTCGCATGCGGTTGACAATCGTTTCCGCCTGCGGGAACTGATTCGCTTGGGGCAGCAGCTGGGTCATGGCCAGATGCGTATAGCTTTGGTCGAGAACGGCCCAGATGATTCCGGTTCCGTTCACGTCGTGAATCAGCGGGTAAAGCTTGTCGTTGTTGGCCAGGCTTTCCGCAGCGCCGGATCGTACGTCGATCAACTTCTCGAGCGCCGAGCGATGACCGAACGCGGCGGTGTTCGAATCAATGAACGTGAAAAGAATGTCGCCGGGGGCCGTGCCGCTGCCAAACGCGTACAAGTGGTAGGTCTGTATGTCGACCGTCGGAAGCTTTTGCTGCTTGAAGCGCTGTTCGGCGGAATTGGGATCGAACGAGCCGAGCGCGATGCCCACGATCTCTTCGCCCGCACCCTTGGTGAGGGTCAGCCCGCCCCAGGCCAATTCATCGACCTGCGTGTTGGGGTCGATTCCCGCCGACGAGAGAAACTGCTCGAATTGCCGGAAGCGGCTTGGCAGAATTTGGTCGCGCAACTGTGGAAACCAGGGGAACTTTCGGGCCGACTTCATGTCCGCGTAAGCAAACTCTCCGACCTGCTTCGGAAACATGCCGATCACAGTGTCGCTCAGCGAACTGGCTGTGGTGTGCGGCGCAAATAGGCACAGCCCCAGGGCGGCGATTATCGCGGCGAGAAAGCTCATTGTGGTCATTCGATACGTTCGTTTCATATTCTTCCCTTCTCCCAAACCATAGTCCCGGAGAGGTCCCTCACGGGTGACGCCTTTCTCGCCGTGCGGTACCCTCCCCCTATTCTGCCCATTCTTTCGAGCCGTCCTCGGTAGTCATCGTCCGGCACTTACCGCCGACGCGGAGACTCTCGATGCGAGGAGAGCAGCTTCATCGCGTATCCGCTCGACCAGGGCCGCATCCGTCATCGATTCGAGATTGATGGCCACGTTTTCGAGCGCGCCGCGCACGGCTGCTGCAGCCATGAAGCGGCCCACGCGGAGGTCAGATTTCATAGACGGGCCGGCCATGGGTTCCAGTTGCCCGAGCCACTCAAATATGTCGGCGGCTCTCCGCGCCACTTCGAGCGGTACCCGGGCTGCCCCCTCCAGGGCCTGCTGGATGGCAGTTTCGCGGCTCTGCTGCTCGCCCGGAGAGGTCTGCGGCAGTTTGTAGGCCGCCAGGACGGAATCGAACGAGGCGGCATCGCGATCAATCGCTTCCGCAAGAGCGCGGGCCGCCTTAGCGAATTGCGCCACAGCCTCGCTGAGCGGCTCGACGAACGCGGCTTGCGATTTCTTCTTGCGCGACAGCCCGGCCACCATCTGCCCGAGGCTTGCGCCGAGCGCACCCGCCAGAGCGGCGACCGATCCGCCTCCCGGCGTGGCCGCGGGATGCGCGACGGCATCCAGAAACGGCTGCGCCAGCCCGGCAAGCTTTCCCGGCCCTTCGCGAGCAACACCGGCCAGAGATGCCTCGATACGATTTTCCAACACCTGCGCGGCGGAGAAGTTTTCGAGCTGGAGATAAAAATCCGCCGTCAGCTCGATGGCTTTTTTCGGAATCAAGCCCACGATTTCGCTGCCCACAATCGCCGCACCGTACCGTTCGGCTTCGCGCTTGACCATTTCGAAGACGCGATGCATCGGCGTTTGCTCGAAATCGGTCAAGTTGATCGAGACCTGCGCCAGATTCCGTGCGCGCAGGTCGACGCCCATGGCCTTCACGTAGCGCAGCCCGCCGCTTGAAAAACGTATGCTCTTGCTGATTTTCTTGGCGATTTCCAGGTCCGGGGTGTTCAGGTTGATGTTGTAGGCGATCAGGAATTTGCGCGCACCGACCGCGGTCGCGCCGGCCGTTTCATGCAAGCGGGGCTCGCCGATATCGGGCGCACGGTCCGGACTGCGCAGGACCTCCTCGCGCAGGCCCTCGAATTGCCCCTTGCGAATGTTCTCCAAATTCGTGCGCTCGGGACGCCGCGCCGCAGCCTCATAGAAATAAACAGGAATTCGGTAGCGCTCCCAGATCTCGCGCCCAACTCGCCTGGCCAGCGCCACACAGTCTTCAATGGCCACGCCTTCGACGGGAATAAACGGCACGACATCGGTGGCGCCCATGCGCGGGTGCGCACCCGTGTGCTTGGTCAAATCGATCAATTCGGCGGCCTTTCCGACGGCGCGCAGCGCCGCTGCGGCGACCGGCTCCGGCGGCCCCGCGATCGTGATCACGCTGCGATTGTGGTCCGCGTCGCTCTCGCGATCGAGCAGGAACACGCCGGGCACTTCGCGCATTTCCGCGACGATGGCATCCACCTTGGCCCGATCCCGCCCCTCGGAAAAATTCGGCACGCACTCGATCAATTGCTTCATGTTCCGGCCGTGAATTTCTGGTGCTCGAACGACAGCATGTGTCAGGCGGCTGCTAGAGGCCCTTGCGATGAATGATGCTGCCGCGCTTCAGCGTCAAACTGCAGAGATTCACACCAAAATAATACGGAATTTCGCGGTGATCGGCCACGTCAAAGGCGGCCAGGTCCGCGTACTTGCCAACTTCAATCGAGCCGAGGCGGTCGTGCAGCCGCAGGGAATAGGCGGGATTGATGGTGGCCGCGGCAATGGCCTCGGCCGGAGTCATGCGCATTTGTGTCGAGGCCAGCGAGAGAATCATGGGCATGCTAACCGTAGGGCTTGTCCCGGGATTGAAATCGGTGGCCAGCGCGACGATCGCACCTTCGCCAATCAAGGCCCGCGCCGGCGCGTATTGCGGCAGCCCGAGATGAAAGCAGCAGCCGGGAAGCAGCGTGCACACCACATTCGACAGCGCGAGCGCGCGGATATCCTGGCCGTCGATCTTCTCGAGGTGGTCGGCGCTAGCCGCGTGCAACTCGATGGCCAGCCGCGCCGCGCCCGTGCGCGCCAGCTGTTCAGCATGGATTCGCGGCACGAGCCCGCAGGCCCGACCAGCCGTCAGAATTCTCCGCGCCTCATCAACCGTAAATGCCCCGCGGTCGCAGAAGGCATCGCAAAACTCCGCCAGGCCCGCCGTGGCCACTGCCGGAATCCAATGCCGCACCAGCAGGTCGACATACGCGCGCCGCCGGCGGATAAATTCCGGGGGGACAACGTGCGCGCCCAAGAAGGTCGCCACGATGTCGAGCGGCTGTTCCTGATGCAGCTCGGCCAGGATCGTCAGACTCTTCAGCTCGCTTTTCCAATCCAGACCGTAGCCGCTCTTGGCTTCGAGAGTCGTGGTCCCATGCGCGGCAAACTCCCGAAGATTCACGATGGCGCGGTCGTGCAAGGCGCGGGGGGAGGCCTGGCGCAAGCCCCGAACGCTCGAACGGATTCCGCCGCCGCTCCGCGCGATCTGCTCGTAGGTCGCGCCGGAGATGCGCTGCTCGAATTCCGCCGCGCGGCTGGAGGGAAAGATGAGATGCGTATGCGCGTCGATGAAGCCGGGGAGAAGCGTGCGCCCGCCCAGTTCAAGCCTCTCGGCGCGTCGCGCGGGGCGCAGAGTTTCGATTCGGCGTCGAGACCCAACTGCGGCGATGCGGTCGCCGCGAATCAGAACGGCGCCATCGCGAATAATCCCAAGCTCGCCGAGACTGCGCCCCCGGCGGGGAGCGGCCCCGCGCACGGTGACCAGTTCCGAGCAACCCGTGATCAGCAGGTCGGACATGAGCTCAGGCGAGGGCGAACCGGCGCGAGGATATTTCGAGCCCTCTTGCCCCCTTGAGCCTGCGGCCGCGATGGTAGCGCGGAGAAAAATGAAATGCCACGGCTACAAGCTCGTGGTTTTCCTGGCGCGCCGGTTGGATTACCATTCCGCCCGAATCCGGGAGGTGACCAATGCGTCGGATCTGCCTGGGCGTTTGCACCATTTGGGGCCTGCTGTGGATTTCGGGAATGCCCAAAGCCCCCAGCAAAACGCAGGACGGTGAGCCGCCGGCATTCGATCTGGTCATTCGCAACGGCCACATCATCGACGGCACCGGCTCGCCGTGGTACTCGGGCGATATCGGCATTCGTGAGGGCCGCATCGCTCGGATCGGCAATCTGGCCGGCGCGCCGGCCAAGCATAGCATCGACGCGCGCGGCTTGGTCGTGGCGCCCGGTTTCATCGATATGCTCGGACAGTCCGAGTTGACCATCCTGGTCGATCCGCGCCTGCCCTCGAAAATCTACCAGGGCATAACCACCGAAATCACCGGCGAGGGCGATTCGATCGCGCCGCAGACGGATCGAACCATCGCCGAGAATCGCCGCCAATACGAGCGCTACAAGATCAATCCCGACTGGCGAACCTTTCGCGAGTACTTCGCCCGCCTCGAGAAGCAGGGGATGGGCATTAATCTCGGCACGTACGTCGGCGCAACGCAGGTCCGCCGCGCCGTGATTGGCGATGCGGACCGCGCTCCTACGCCCGCAGAACTCGACCGCATGAAACAGCTGGTTGATCAAGCGATGCGGGAGGGCGCGCGCGGTCTGTCGACGGCCCTCGAGTACGCCCCCGCCCCCTTCGCCTCGACCGACGAGCTCGTCGCCCTCGCCGCTGAGAGTGCGAAGTTCGGTGGCATCTACGCCACCCACATGCGCAACGAAGGCGCCGGAATCATGAGCGCTCTTGCTGAAGTCGTCCGCATCGCCCGCGAAGGGAACACGCCTGTCGAAATCTTCCATCTCAAAACCGGCGGCCTGCGCAACTGGGGGCGTATGTCCGAAGTCATCAAGTTCGTTGACGGCGCGCGCTCGTCCGGTCTCGACATCGAGGCCGACACATATGCCTACACGGCCTGGAACAACTCACTGTCGGCGTTTATCCCTCCCTGGGCTCATGATGGCGGTGACGACCGGCTGATCGAGCGCTTGAGAGATCCCGCCACGCGCGCCCGAATCCGGCAGGATATGACCACGCCCTCCGACTCCTGGGACAACGAATGGCAAGAGATTCCCGGCCCGGACGCCATTCTCGTCAGCGCAGTCTTAAATCCTGAGCTTCGCCAGCTCCAGGGAAAGCGGATCTCTGACATTGCCAAGGAATGGCACAAGGATCCGATCGACGCCATCTGCGACCTGCTGATCGAGGATCACGCGGATACGGAAGTGTCCGTATTTGCCATGAACGAACCGGACGTCGAACTGGCGCTCGAGCAGCCCTGGGTCTCGGTTGACAACGATTACTCGGGCACCTCGCCCGAGGGCCTCTTGGGCCAGGAGCATCCCCACCCGCGCGCCTACGGCACCTTCCCGCGCATCCTGGCGAAGTTCGTCCGCCAAGAGCATCTGCTGACTCTGTCTGAGGCCATCCGAAAATTCACGGCCCTTCCCGCCCAAAGGGAGAGGCTTACCGATCGCGGGGTGCTGAAGAAGGACATGTGGGCGGATATCGTCGTGTTCGATCCCTCAACGATTCGCGACGTGGCCACCTACGAGAACCCCAATCAGCTTTCCGTGGGGATGAAATATGTCCTGGTGAACGGCGTGCTCGTGATCGACGACGGCAAAATGACCGGCCAGCGTCCCGGCCGCGTGCTTCTCGGTCCTGGGTACCGAGCGTCCACCTCTGGAGAACTCAAGCCCTGAAACTCTCCGTGTTTTCCGGCGAAATTGCGGATATGCTTCGGGGCGTGAGGCTCATCCGAGGGGCGCTAAACCATTCATCCGAGATCGCGCTCGTGTCAACCGACCTCTGTCGCCGCGGCGGCCGAATCTGGACGGTCGTTCTTCTCCTCGCCTCTCTGAGCGCAGCCGGACCCGTCGCGAGCGAACCACTGGCCGGCATCGCGCACGTCGCGTTTCGAGTGGCCGATTTGGGCAGATCGCGAGACTTTTACAATTCACTGGGATTCGAGCAGGCGTTTGCCTTCACCGATTCCGGCAAACCGCCTGTCTCCTACATCAAAATCAACGATCGCCAATTCATCGAGTTATACGGCCCGGGCGAAGATTCGTCGTCGATCGGCTTGATGCACCTCTGCTATGAAGCCTCGGATATCGAACGAGTCCGGAAGGAATATGAGGCGCGAGGCCTGGCTGCGCCGGAGGGCCGAAAGGCGCGTGCAGGCAATCTGCTTTTTTCCATTCGCGGGCCCGATGGCCAGACGATTGAGTACACCGAATACATGCCCGGCTCTTTGCATTCCGATGACCGCGGAAAACACCTCGGGCGGGGCCGCATCTCCGACCATCTGCTGGGCGTCGTCGTACCGACAAGGGATCTGGCCGCCACACGGGATTTCTACTTGAAGAAGCTTGGTTTCCTGTCTGCCAATTCCCGCCGCAACGATAGTCAAGAACTGTGGCTGCGGCTTCCCGGGGATTCCGGCGAGGAGCTCGGCCTCGAGGAGGCGGACGCGAAGCCCAAGATTGTTTTCATCGTTCCCAACCTTTTGCACGCCGAAAGCGATTTGCGCAGCCGTGGCCTCGTCGCGAATGTCCATTCGTTTTCCGTCAGCTGTACCGACCCGGACGGCGTGATCATCGAGTTCATTTCAACCGCTCCGGGTCATGCGAAACGGCGGTCGTTCGGGGGAGTTCCGACCGATGATGCAACATAGAAATCAAGCTCAAAAGATATGCCTTGGAATCCTGCTGGTAGCCGTTGCGTTTTCCGTTCGAGCCTTCGCGCGGAAGACCGTGAAGGATTTCAGGACTTGGCCGGCGGGCGCTTCGCCCGAGGAGATCGGCCAAAAGGTCGCCGAACGCTTCCTCAGCGCGCCCCATCCCGGTGCCCCCAAATCAATCGCCTATCCGGAATCGGTCGCCTGGTACGGCGCGCTAGGGTTCGCGCAAGCGAGCCGGGATCTCGCCCTCGCCGATCAGCTCGTTCGGCGCTTCGATCCGCTCTTTACCACCGAGTCGAACCTCGTTCCCGCCCCCGACCACGTGGACCACACCGTGTTCGGCATCGTCCCGCTGGAAATCTATATCGAGACGAAACAGAAAAAATACCTCGACCTGGGACTCCCGATTGCCGATAAACAGTGGAATGATCCGCGCCCCGACGGCCTGACCGCACAGACACGCATGTGGATCGACGACATGTACATGATCACTATGATCCAGCTCGAGGCCTATCGGGCTACCGGTAATCCCGAATACCTCGACCGTGCGGCGCTCGAGATGAGCACCTACCTCGACAAGCTGCAGCAGCCCAACGGACTCTTCTATCACGCGCCCGACGCGCCCTTCTTCTGGGGACGCGGCAATGGCTGGGTGGCTGCGGGAATGGCCGAAATGCTGCGTTCCCTTCCACCGAATCATCCCGACCGAGCCCGCATCCTCGCGAGCTATCGCAAAATGATGGCTTCCCTGCTCCAATTTCAGAGCCGCGACGGAATGTGGCGCCAGTTGATTGACGACCCCGAGGCCTGGCCCGAGACATCATCGACCGCCATGTTTACCTTCGCCATGGTGACCGGGGTCGAGAACGGCTGGCTCGCCCGAACGAAATATGCACCGGCCGCGCGCCGGGGCTGGCTCGGGCTCGCCAGTTACCTGAATCCTCAGGGCGATTTGCGCAACGTCTGTGCCGGCACGGGCAAAGGCACCACGCGGCAGTATTATTTGGACCGCCCCCGCCTCACCGGCGATCTGCACGCCCAAGCCCCCCTGCTTTGGTCCGCCACGGCCCTCCTCCGTTCGTCCGCGAGCCATTGAGCTGACGATTAGGATCGAAGAAAGGGTGAACTGTCGACGCTTCTCTGGGCGTACGCCACGAGCTGTTCCCAGAATCATTCAGACCCGCTGAATCACATCTTTAATTTTTCCCCGTTGACATCGCCCGCGCTTCGCCGTTACGTTCACACCCGGATTCTGGAACCTCGGGGACACGTTGCGGCTTCCGATCCGTCCAATAGGTCTATCGTCGAGGTGCTCACCATGAAGCGATCACTGTTGTGCCTGCTCTTAGCACCCATGATGTTGCTCGCCGGGCAAGAAACGGCTCCCGAAGGGTTTGAGCATTGGACCAGCACGTCCTTGAAAGATCTCTCCCTGCTGCTGTCCGAACAGGCTGCGGCCGACCCGCACCATTTCGCCGTCAAGCAACTCGCCGATTTTCCCAATGAATCATTTCTGTTCGTGCGCCGACAATCCGATGGGGCTGTCGAATGGCATGAAAATCAAATCGATATCTTCCTGGTTGAGTCCGGTTCGGCCACCCTGCTTATCGGCGGTACGTACCTCAACGGCGAAACCGTTGGGCCTCACGAGAAGCGCAACGGCACCATCCAAGGCGGTACGCGGGTCAAACTGTCTCCGGGGGACGTTGTGCGCATTCCTCCTCGTGTGCCGCACCAGGTGCTGCTTGATGGCGCGCAGGAATTCACCTACTTCGTCGTGAAAGGAAAAGGCTACTAAAGTGAGGAAAACTGCTCGCTGGTTCGCCCCCCTGCTGGGTATTTCCGTCGCCCTTATACTCCCGTTCGTTGCTCTCCATGGTCAGGATAAAGGTTTTCATGACGCTCCATCGCAAACCGCCCAGCTCAAGAATCCATATGGCCAGCGTCCACCCGCCCATGCCGGGCAGCTCTATCACCAGTACTGTGCGGCGTGTCACGGTCTGAACGGCGAAGGCTCGGGCAACATCCCGGCCGTCGCCAAAGGACCGACACAGACGGCGCCCGCAGGCGAAATCTTCTGGTATGTGACCAAGGGAGACGCAAACAACGGCATGCCGGCCTGGTCGATGCTGCCCGAACAGCAGCGATGGGAGATCATCAGCTACCTAGAAGCGCTGGGTCACGGGAAGATCGCGCCATGGAAGCTTTCGGCCTCGGAATCGGCTCCGAGCTCGCCTGCCTTCACCGAAGCCCTTCCCATATCGCCCGCGCCGTTCACCGATTTTCGTTTCGAGCAGCCCGGAGATTTCCGCAAAATAACCTTAAAGGACCTGCCGGATCCCTATGCCACCAAATCCGCCGAGAATGGTCCACGGGTGGTTCCGCGCCCGTCGAACGCGTGGCCGCAAGTGCCGGCAGGATTCAAAGTCGACCTATTCGCCACCCTCGCTGCGCCGCGCTTGATCCGCAGCGCTCCGAATGGCGATCTTTTTGTCGCTCAAAGCAACGCAGGAATCGTCCGCGTTTTCCGGGGCATCACGAAGGACGGCAAACCGGAACAGACGGAGACCTTCGCGGAAGGTCTCGATCGGCCCTTTGGCATCAATTTCTATCCCCCGGGGCCCAATCCTCAATGGGTCTACGTGGGCGATACGGACGCCGTGCTCCGCTTTCCCTATCAAAATGGCGATCTGAAAGCCCGCGGCGCCCCCCAGAAACTGGATGAGTTGCCGGCCAATCGAAACCACTGGACTCGTGACATTCAGTTCACGCCCGACGGCAGGAAAATGCTCGTATCCGTCGGTTCGGCCTCGAATGTCGATGATCCCGATACGCACCCTGACGAGAAGGGTCGCGCCGACATCCTCGAGTTCAATCCCGACGGCTCCGACATGCGCATTTATGCCTACGGCATCCGCAACGCCGTTGGGTTGGCTGTTGATCCGAAGACGGGAGAGTTGTGGTGCTCGGTGAACGAACGCGACGGTCTCGGCGACGATCTCGTCCCCGACTACATTACTCACGTCGAGGAAGGCGGCTTCTACGGCTGGCCCTGGTGGTACATGGGAGGACATCAGGATCCGCGCCATCCCGGCACGCACCCGGAACTGAAGGATCGCGTCATCACCCCCGACGTGATCCTAAACCCGCATAACGCGTCGCTTGAAATGACCTTCTACACGGGCAAGCAGTTCCCAACGCAATACGACGGAGACATTTTTGCTGCCGAACACGGGTCCTGGAATCGCTCCGTTCGCGTCGGCTACGAATTGATTCGCGTGCCCCTGCATCACAGTGGCCGCTCGTCCGGCGAGTACGAGGATTTCATGACCGGCTTCGTCGTCGATAACGAGCACGTGTGGGGCCGACCCGTGGGTGTGGCCGTGGCGCCCGACGGCTCACTCTTGGTTACCGACGATGCCTCTGGCTCCATCTGGCGCATCACGTACGCCGGCAATACGATCACGCGGTAAGGGTGAAGTGTTCCCCAGAAGGCTTCTAGAGCACGCTTTCGCCAACGGTCTCGAAGTAAGTGTCCAGGAAGGGCCTGCTCTGCGCCACGCCGAAGTCTCTCACATTCCTTAGCTTCCACACCCCTAGAGGGCCGCGCGCAGCCTTGATGCGCGTGAAATCCGCGCGCTCGACATCCTCCAGCACAAAGGCCGGCCGAGAATCCTCCGCGAGGCACCGGATTTCGATGTCCCGCATCTCAATCCCGTGGACGTGACGCACAAAGAACCCGTGCGCCGGCATCGGACCGAAACGGTTCGGATCCGGATAACCAGTTTCAACTTCCGGCGGCTCAACGGCAGCCTCCTCCTTCGTGGCCCCGCCAGGTACGAGCAGCTGGATGTCGCTAAACCGAAGGTCTTCGATTTGCTGGCCCGGAATGCCACTAATCAGTCCTGCTTGCTTCGGGTTCGAGACCGAAACGACGATGTTGCTCACGAGCGCCCGGCGCAACCGCCCAACCGGCACACCCTCGGGACCGCGCATGCGACTGCCCAGGCGCACAAAGAAAGGGACGTCCGTGATTTCGCGCATACTGATATTGCTGATGCACACGTCTTCGAGCGTACCGCCATCCACTGTCTCGAGCGCGATTCCCCGGCAATCCTCGACCGCGCAATTCGTGATCGTGACATTCCGGAATCCGCCGTTGCTCTCCGTGCCGAGTTTGATCCTCCCGTTGCGCGGCGCCTTGCCATTGCCGGCCATGCGCTTGTAACTGGCATCGAGCAGCGTGCCTTCTTCATATCCTCCCGTAACGTAGCAATTGGCGATCGTGACGTTGTCGGTCGAGCGCGCGAAGCCAAGACCGTAGGAACTCTTCAAACAGATCGCGTCGTCCCACGGCGAATTGACGCTGCAATTCGAGATACGCACGTTCCGGCAACAGTCCACATCGATCCCGTCGCGATTCGTGTCGATCAGGAGGTTGTCGATCGTCAAATTGTCGACGCCTGTGGCCAGAATTGCGAAATGCCCGCCGTGCCAAATCGAGAGGTCCCGAAGCGTGACGTTACGGCAATTCTTGAGACTGATGGACTTGTTGCCCACCCCGGGCGCGAGCGCGGTATCTCCGGATCCGCGACTCAAGCCCTTGCCCCAGATGAGTCCGGGACCGAGAATCGAAATGTTCGAGAGCCCCTCGCCCCAGATCAGGCTGTTGTGCCAATGGCTGTGGCCGAAGTCCTGATATTTGTCCCATTCATTCGGCTCGGCGGAGTCATAGCCGCCGCTTCCCGACGACGGCGTTTCGGCGGCCACGATCGTTGCTCCAGGGCCGAGCCACAGACTCACATTGCTCTTCAGGTGAATTGAAAATGCGAGGTAAGAACCGGCCGGAAACTGGACCACGGCGCCCTGAGCAGCGGCGGCAGCCTCGATCGCGCGGTTGATCGCCGCCGTGTCGTTGGTTATGCCGTCGCCTTTGGCGCCGAACGCCACGACGTCGAAATTCTCGCGACCCGGCGCTCGTTTCTCGGCTGAGCCATCGGCGGCCCCGCCCGGAGTCAACAGAGAGCTCGCCGCACCCATTCCGCCCAACTTCAGAAAATCCCGGCGCGGGGCTTTCCGATCAAACATGGACAGGTTTCCTTTGATCCGACCAAATCTATTGCGCTGATACTTTCAACATCACAACGCCGTGCTTCGGCAGCACGATAGTGTAAGAACCGCCGCTGAGCGAACCGAGATCCTGGTGTTTCCACATGTCGCGCAACCGCGCCGTACCGTTGATACCAAGAATTTTGAGGTCCAGCGTGATGGGTAGCTCGGATTGGTCGCGATTGAACAGGCCGACCGCCTGGCTGCCATCGGCGAGCGGCCGGGCCCAGATTTCGAGCGGCCCTTCGTCCCATAGGCGGTGACCTTGAACGCCTTTGCTGTCCTGGTCGACGGCGATAATCTCCGGATTCGTGAGAATTTCCTTTGTGTCCGCGTCCATGGCGCGCAGATCGTTGCCGGCAAGGAGCGGCGCCGCGAGCAAAGCCCAAAGCGACATATGCGTGACATATTCATCGTGGCTCATTCCGCCATTGCCCACTTCCAGCATATCCGGATCGTTCCAGTGGCCCGGCCCCGCAAACTTCTCGAGCCCATCCTGATCGAAACCGATCAGGGCCATGCGATCCCAGCGGTCGCTGATATCCCCCGTGGTGCGCCACAAATTCCCGGTATGCGGTCCCCACAGCCACGGGCCATCGACTCCCCAATTGCAGATGCTGAACACGATTGCTCTGCCAGCCTGCGCGAGGGCATCGCGAAATTTTGCATATTGAACCTCGGGATCGAGCCCCTCGGCATGGCACCAATCGACTTTGACGTAATCGACGCCCCATTGCGCATACGTCTTGGCATCCTGCAATTCGTGACCCAAGCTCCCCGGGCGTTTCTGGCAAGTCAGCGTCCCCGCGTCCGTATAGAGACCGAGGTCGAGTCCTTTGCCGTGGACATAATCGGCGAGCGCCTTGATGCCGGAAGGAAATTGCGTCGGATCCGCAACGATCGTTCCATCCGCATCACGGCTGATCTGCCAACAATCGTCAATGTTCACGTACCGGTAGCCGGCAGTCTTCATCCCCGTGCTGACCATAGCGTCGGCCGTTTCGCGGATTAACTGTTCATTCACGCCACAATGGAACTTGTTCCAGCTGTTCCAACCCATGGGCGGAGTCTGTGCGAGCTGACCCTGGGGGTCCCGATTCGTCTGCGCCCGAGTCTGCGGGCGCACCTGCGCAAACAGAGTGATGAGCAGCACAGCTAGGGCGCACTGAGAGGTCTTCACAAGTCCCCTCCACAGAACAACATCAAAATGGCCGGGTGATCCTCCCCCCGTCGCTCGGGTCGGACGAGCCTCGCTGCCAGCGGCAGATTATAATGTCAGAAATCCTGCCCCAGCGTTGAGTTTTTCTAAATCGACCATTTACGCCATTTGCCGCATGATGGCGTCACGGGGCGCCTCGGGGATCCGATGCGAACGAGCAACTTGTTTGCTGGTTTGGCGGTTGTGTTGACGGCAGTCGCAGCCTTTGCGGCCCGGCCGTCTTCGTTCTCTGGTTTGTTCGGCCGCACGCTCGAGCAGGCGCCGCCAGAATCAAGGCCATCGACAGCACCGCCCCAAACCCTGCCGGCAGGCAAAGTGCTGGAGGTCAAGACGCGCGTGGTAACCGTGGACGTGGTGGCCACCGATTCACGCGGAGTTCGAGTACGTGATCTCAGGCCCGAGGACTTCGAAATCTCAGACGACGGCCCACAGAAAATCACGCACTTTCGATGGATCAACCATACGCAGGCTGAGCGGCCGAGCAGCGCGGCGGAGCCGCTGCCTAAGGGTTCTTACTCCAATCAACAAGTGTTTAGCGATATGACCGTATCGCCCACCGTCGTCTTGATCGACGCGCTCAACACCGAGGCGGCTGACCTTATGGCGGCGCGAGGTAGGCTGCTTCGCCTGCTCAAGGCCCTTCCGCCCGGCGAACCGGTAGCCGTGGTCCTGCTCAGGCAATCTTTAACCGTGGTGCAAAGCTTCACGAACGATCCCGCGCTCTTGCGTGACGCCGTGGATGAGACCCTAAGTCCTAGCATCAAGCTGGGCGGGAATCCGGAGAACGATCCCCACAGCGCCTCGCGTGTGGCTCAGAAAGACGGCCAGGAACAGGCCATCGTTCGCCTTCTCCAGGATCTGGAAAGAACCGACGCCCAGAACAAAACGGACGTGCGGGTCGATTGGACTCTCAGCGCGCTCACGACCATTGCCCGCTATTTGAGCGGCTATCCGGGGCGGAAAACCCTGATCTGGGTTTCCGGCTCATTCCCCATCCGCTTGATGCCGAACCCGAGTTTCGGGTCGAAAGAAACGGTTTTCCAGGCCAATTTTTCATATGGCATCCCACTTGAGGAAGCCACGAACGCACTGAGCAACGCACAGGTGGCCGTGTACCCCGTGGATGCACGCGGAGTCGAGGTCGAACAGGGCTTCTTCGACCAGGGTCCCGGGAATTCCTTGAAGCCGCAGGTCACACCGCTCAACGGCGAAGACGACGAGCACGCGATGTCCCAGGTCACCATGGACGAGGTCGCCCAGGATACGGGCGGTAAGACCTGCAAGAACACGAATAACCTTTCCGGTTGCGTCGAGGCGGCCCTGGAAGACAGCTCGTCCTACTATGAATTGGCCTATGTGCCCGACAGGACAAAATGGGACGGGCGCTTCCACAGGATTTCGGTAAAGACGAGCCGGCCGGGCGTGAAGCTCGCGTATCGGCGCGGCTATTTTGCTCGCGATACGGAAAACCTCATAGCGGAGGAGCCCAACGAACGCCTAAAGCGGGCTTGTCGAGACCCTCTGCCCTCGACCGGCATTCCGATCAGCGCGCAAGAGATCCCACCGACGAAGCCGGACCAAATGCGATATATGATTTCGTTTGGTCCGAGCTCTGTCACCATCCTTCCCGAAGCACAGTCCCATACTCTGCATACAGCAATGGGGATATGCGTATACACGGAGGACGGCAGCCGATTCGGGTTTTTGCCGAGAGACATCACACAGACCCTCGGCGACGTAGACTACGCGAAGTTCCAGTCAAAGGGATTTTCCACCTACCTGGATGTCAAGAAATCCGGAACGGGTCATGTCCGCGTCGAAGCGCTGGATCTCAATTCCGGGTTAACCGGCGCTTTGGATATTCCCGCCCATCCTGAGAATTTCAACTATGTCGCGGCGTCGCCGCCTAAACCGGCGGCCAAACCCGCTTTACATTGGGATCCACCCCCGGTGGACGTGCCTGTTCCGTCTCTCGCCCTGTCGCCGGCATGCTCGCTTCCGGATGTGTTGAAAATGGCCGCGCAAAGGGCCGAAGAACTCGTTGACAATCTGCGGAGCTTTGACGCACACGAGCAGATTCGCTATGAACGGACAAACTCGCTTGGCGAGCAGGAGATGTCCATTAACGCCAGGTTCGACTACCTGGTTGACTTCGGAATAAAAACCGGAGCGTTCAACGTCGAGGAAACCCGCACCCCCTTGGCGGGAACCGATGCGCACCTTTCGGCCATTGTCTCCGATAACGGGCTCCCGGGCTTGGCCCTGGTCTTCTCCGCCCCGCTTCAAACCGACTATCAAATGCGCTGCGAAGGCCTGACGGAGTGGAACGCCCAGCCGGCCTGGGTCGTTTATTTTCGCCAGCGTAACGAGAAGCCTCCGCGCACCGCCGTTATTCCCACCGCAACGGCAGTTCACCCGGTGAGCTTAAAGGGCCGCGCCTGGATCGCCGCGGACTCCGGCTATGTCATTCATCTGGAGACGAATCTCGTGAAGGCGATCGCTTTGATCGATGTCCAGGCGGCCGCGCCGGTAGTCATACGTGCCAACTCGGTTTCCGTGAATTACGCTCCGGTGAAATTTGAATCGAAGAACGTTGTTCTCTGGCTGCCCGAATCGGCCGCGAGTTACACCGACTATGGCAACGACCGGATGATCGTCCAGCATACCTTCTCAGATTTTCGGCTCTTTTCCGTTCAGACGCGGCAGGTCATCGGAAAGCCGACCGTGCCTTAAAGCACTCGGCTTCCCGGTCATCGTCGCCGTCCGCCGGGCCTCAGCTGCACATCGCTCTGGTCAACCGATTCGACAATTTAGCGTTGTTAAAGCGAGGGTTCAGTTCTTCTTCTTTGACACGCCTGGCTCGCGACCCTATATTCAAGCCCTTTCGTTGTATCGCCTTGTCTCGACGTTGAACGGGCGGCCCGGCCAAAACTGCCGCACCCGGAGACGGCCAGCCGGGCGACACAGGAAACCGACCTTTGCCACAGCCGGGCGCTTGAACATGGAACTCCCGTCTACAGCACAACTGAGCGCGACAACGGGTTCTGTTCAGGGTGACGGTCGAGGAGCACTCGCCGCCGATCAAATCCAATCCGCGGTCCGCGAGGTGCTAAACAGCCAGAAGTTCATCGACATGCACACCCATCTGTTTGCGCCCGGGTTCGGAAAACTAGGGTTGTGGGGCATCGACGAACTGCTCACCTATCACTACCTGGAGGCGGAGTTCTTTCGATCCTCCGCCATGCCTCCGGAGCGTTACTGGTCCCTCTCCAAACAAGAGCAGGCGGAAGCAATCTGGCGAGTGCTTTTCGTAGAGAACAGCCCTATTTCCGAAGCGACGCGGGGCATTGTTGCCGTTCTCGACGCCTTCGGGCTTTCGACCGATGCCCCAGACCTGACTGAAGCGCGCTCGTTCTTCCAAGATCAGGCCCTCGAGCCGCATGTTCAGAAAGTGTTTCAAATGGCCGGCGTGTCGACGGTGGTGATGACGAACGATCCGCTCGATGCAGCAGAATCCGCGTTTTGGGCCGACGGCGTCGGAGCCCACGGGCAATTTCAAGCCGTGGTGCGGCTCGACAGACTCGTCCGGGAGTGGTCCGATCCCTGGCCACAATTGGCTTCCCAAGGCTACGAGGTGGACGATCGGGCCTCGGCCAGGTGCATCCACGAAATTCGCCGGTTTCTGGCGCACTGGTGCGAGCGAATGCGGCCGGTGTACATGGCGGTCTCTCTGCCCGACACGTTTCGATTTCCCGAAGACACGGTCGGCGGCCGCATATTTCGAGAAGCAGTGCTCCCCGCGTGTCGCGAATTTAATCTGCCGCTATCACTGATGATTGGGGTGCGCCGACAGGTCAACCCGAGGCTTCGCCTGGCCGGTGACGCCGTAGGGAAGGCTGATCTGCGCGTGCTCGAAACGCTCTGTAGCGGCTTCCCCGAAAACCGATTCCTGGTGAGCGTGCTCAGTCGGGAGAACCAGCACGAATTGTGCGTCTACGCGCGAAAATTCAACAACCTGATGCCGTTCGGGTGCTGGTGGTTTCTAAACAACCCATCCATTGTCGAGGAGATTACACGCGAACGCATCGAAATGCTCGGCGCCAGCTTCATCCCGCAACATTCCGATGCGCGCATTCTCGAGCAGCTCATCTACAAGTGGAGAAACACGCGAAGGACGATGACGCGCGTGCTGACAGGCACCTACCTACTCGCTTCCGAGGACGGTCGCCGAGTCACGCGGCAGGACATTGAGCGCGACACCCGCCGATTGTTTCGTTCGAATTTCGAAAACTTCGTCCGGCAATCTAAGCTAGACGACCCGCGGGCTCGCTAGCGGCGTCGACGGCGAGCCCGACGATCAGCGGTTCTGGATGTGCGGATGGCTGTTTCGAGGGAGGGCCAGCCTGACTATTTCTGCGGATTGGGGGGATAGTTTTTGAATAGCTTCGCAATCGACTTGTCAATATTCTTTCGAGTTTTCTCGGGACTGTTGCCCGGACTCAGCGTTTTTGAGACCTCCCCTCGCCAAACCAGGTCTTTTTGCTCCGCGTCATAGATGTCCAAGACAAGGTCGCCGCTGTGCATCGTCGAACTGGTGGCCGTCGACATTGACGGGCCGCTATAGCCGTATCCGTAGCGCCATCCCGGTCCGTATTGCCAGTGCCAGAAATCACTGTAAAACGTCGTGATCCTCTTTTCCTGGTTGACGCTCGCCTGGTAAGCGATGAAGAGTTGAGGATGATCGTCGGATAGGGTAAGCCCCTTGGCTCGAAGCTGGGCTTCCACCGCCTCCTTGATGTCCTGGTCGAGGAGCTGGCTAGGAGCCTTGACTGCGGCAATGTCCACCCACTTGTAGGTTTTGAATTTTGAGAAATCAACTTTCTCGGCGTAGTTGTAGCTTACCTCCTGCGCCCGCACGACAGCAGGCAGAAAAACAAGCAGAAGAAGAATCGAGCAGCCGAATCTCACCGGCATTCGGCGGCTCCTTCCTCAGCGATTCTGCTCGCTCCAAGATGGATCATGGAAGAACCACATCGTATCGGGCTTGGTTCGCGCGGTTCGCTTGCCGACGAGCCGCTCAATCGCTTCTCATCCGATCCTAGGCAGAGAAAGCCAAGTCGGGGTACTGACAGGAGTAACAGTGGGACTGCGTCGGGCGAGCAGCACCGATCGACAGATCGACGGGATGATTCCGGGTCCCGCCAGCCACCACGGGCGGCCGCTCGCTCGGGACCGTCTTCGCAAGGCCGCAACGGTCAGAAATGGAAGCCGATCTCGCCGCTGACCGTGCGAGGGGTCACATAATGCGTTCCGCTGAAGGTTGAAAGGAAGTTATACAGCGCGTACTCGTTCGCTACATTGATCACCGTAAGACGCACGCTCCACTTGTGATGATCGCCGCGAAAGACGTTATCGTCGCCGACAGCCAAATCAAAAAGATTGCGCGAGCGAATGCGCGCGGGATTGTGATCGTTATTCTCGGTATTGGGAGCTGGAACCCTTACGAGCGTCGATGTGAATTGCTCGGCCGGGCAAGCACCGATGACGCCGTTGAAACCTAGGGGTACACCGGCCGGGCCTGCCGCGCTGGGCGGCGTAGCGCGCGCGCCGTTGCACGTGAATCCGGCCTCGGATTCCTGGTCCGCCGAGAGGGGAACATTCGACACGTTGGGCGCCACCAGGCTTATGGCCTCTGGCGCGCCATTGAAGTTTATGAGCGAGCCAGGGCAATCGTTAACCGTCTCCACGCCGAAGCAGGGCGTTGCGCCAGCCACCAGGCCGCTGTCATAGCGCCAGTTGAATCCAAGCCAGGGCCCGACTTTCCGCAACTGATACTGTAAGTGCGTGGTCTGGTTGAAGACTTCATCGTGGTCGATGCGGAAAACACCCGTGGGCGCTGTCGGGGCCGCGCCGGCTCCGCCCACCTGCGGCAGAAAGAAGCGGGCAGCCACGCTGGACATGACGACGTAGGCCGTAAAGCCATGGATGGTCGTGACATTCGCGCGGGCCGTGAATCCGGTAATTTTTGATCTCGCCCATTCAATCGGGAAGGTGATGGGAGTATTGCCGAGCACGCTGAAGTCATAGGCGTTGTGCGTGTATTTCCAAATGTATTCGCCATCGAAGACCACATGCTTTCCAAAGGCCTGCTCGAGTCCGGCATGGAACTCATTGCGGTATCCCGGGGTGATCGGCGTCAGAGAATTGGAGGTGCAGCTGAGGAGGCCGGTCCCGGGGATTCCATTCTGCGGCCCCAAGACAGGATTGGTACAACCGACGCTGGAAAGCACGAGATTTTCGTTGAACGGAGTTTCTAGGGTGCGCGCGTAAGAGACTTTGAGGATCGTATTGCTCGGATTGACATGATAGGCCACGCCGAGACGAGGCTCCGGTTGGCTCGCGTCGGTAATGCCATTGTAGAAATCACCGCGCATGCCCAGGTTGAAATTCCAGCTCTTCTTGCTGATCACGTCCTCGAGGTACAGGGCGAGCTCTTTGATGTCGGTGTGGCCGTAGAAGGTGAATTGACCGCCTCCACGGCTCAGGTCGTAGGGCCCGAGCGTCGCGCTGTACAGCGGGTATAGCGCGGAGCTCAAGAACCCATTGGCCGGATTCCCCGGAACTCTCGGGTCGGGATTGGACAGCGTGTTTGGCTCGTTGCCTGCTTGAGCGCACTGGCTTGGGTTCGTGAACCCTTGGACCGGGGCCAGAGGGTAAAAAGCATTCGTGTTGGGATTGGTATTCGCGGCGAGGCAAGGCGCGTTGAAAGTGGGATCCACAATGCCCAATTCGTCGGTCTCGTTAAGGAATGTCTGTTCGTAGGCGGCCCCGGCTTTGATATTGTGGATGCCCCTCACATAGGAAATGTTCGAGCGAATCCCCGCGTTGGTTAGCGTTCGATATTGCGATACGGATTCTCGTTGAAGGCTGAAAGGGCCGAGATCCTCGAATGGATTGCCGCTCGGATAATAGTTGTAGGCATCGCGTCGGAGCCAGAGACCAAAGGTAAGAACGGCATTTGAGCCGATCAGGTGGTCCCAGGAGGGCGCTACGCTGAACGTGCGTATCTGGGACCTCTGATCCGTTGAACCGACCGGTTGGCCGCAGAAGGAGAGCTCGCAGCCAGTCGCTGGGGCGGGGGCGTCGCCGTTGTTGTCGACCACAAAACCCCACCAGGGTGACGCGTAGGTAGCATCGTAGGAGTTGGGCGTTTGGAACCAGGAGCGCGAATAGCTCAGATTGAGGTGAACCGAGTCGGCTGGGCGAAGCTGATCGTCCACGCGATCGAACACATTTTCTTCATTCCCCTTGGCGTGCATCACGACAAATTCGGGCGGATCGAGGAATCGACCGGTGTCCAAGCCGCTTGCTGAGACAAAGTTGCCCCATTGGGGGCTGCCGTAGGCGAGATCGAAGGCCCCGGTCGCGGTGCCAAAGGTGCCGTAGGAGGCTGTCACACTCCCGTGAGGCGGTGTGACACCCAGGCCAGAGCGCGTGATGGCCACGATAACGAGGCTCGTTTTATCCCCATATTCGGCCGGTGGGGCGCCGTCTATGACTTCCAGGGATTGGACCGCACTGACGGGAAGCTGATTTGAAAACACCTTGCTCTGCTGGTCTGTGATGGGCTGGCCGTCTATCGAGAATGAATTTTCCGCATGGTCGCCGAGGCCATGAAAAAGTCCGTTCGAATCGGCGGCAATGCCTGGACTCGCCAGAGTGACCAGCGAACTCAAGGAGGAAGAACTGCTTTCAAGTGGCAGCTTGTCGGCGGTCGCTTTATCGATATCCGTATGATTGGTTGGTTCGTTCTCAAGCAGGTCCCCCCCACCTTCTACGGTGACCGTGGTGCTCGAGCCCGCTACTTTCAGCGCGATCTTGAGCGTAATCGGCACCACAGAGCGAACCTCGACGTCCTCGGCGTAAGGAGCGAAGCCCTTCAAGCTCACGGACAAGTGGTAGGGATTGAATGGGACGTTGCTAAACGCAAAATTTCCTGAGGCGTCGGTAGTCATCGAACGCTCGTACTGGCTGACCGGATTGTGAATTGTGACAGTGGCGTTGGCCAAAACCCCGCCCGAACTATCGATAACGGTGCCGGAAATGGCCCCGGAGCCCCCAGCTTGCCCGTGAATGGGTGGCCCGCCGGCAAACCAGACGGCCGCCAATAGGAACATCACGACAAAACCGATTCTGCTCATCTTTAATTCTTCCCCGAGTGCGGCCCGCGCCGGACCGCGCTGACTCCCGGAGGACAAATGGAAGCTCGCTGGGCTCCAAGCGGAGGACGGAGCGTTAGAGATCGAAAGCGGTACAACCAAAGAGTCAGTGAACCGGAGGGGCGCGAGAGGAGTGCTGATGAGGGACACACTCAAGCTGCGGATCGGTCCAGGCGGCGACGAGCTCGGTGTGGGCCGCAAACGGGACGGGAAGGGCGGATGTGTGGGAGATGTCACACGAGATGGTATGAGCGAAATGGCAAATCTGGCACTGTTGCGCATCCGAGCAGCCGCGATGCCAGTGGGAGAGGACTGCCAGCGTGAAAGAGAGCACCGTGACGGCCACAAGGACCGCTATAAACCGCTGAGCCCCGCTTCTACGGGGCATGAGCGATGCGAAGTCCTCGGCGCCTGAGAGCTCAGGCACACGGTCGAGACAAGAGCCGTCGAAGACGAGCTGCCTGCGGTCTATGACCGACCTAGTCATCAGCGCCAGCGCTTACAAGATCAGCCGTGGGGTTGGGCGAGGCTCGCTCTCGGGCTGTCGCATGATTCTGCGCTTCCTCATGCTCGTGTGAGACAAGTCCCATCGGCTCCAGGAGCGGATGCTGCGACACGTACAAACAGATCGACAACTGTCAAGATTGACAGGCCAAAACCCTCGCCGCGCATGGGCCTTGGTGTGAGGAAATCGCGTTGGAATCACGGCAACAAGCGCTTACAATGGGTTCGCGATGCGTCTTTCTCTTGTGCTGCTGACTGTGGCCATGTTCGCGGTGCTTTTGACGGCCGGGGCGGCATCGCGCGGCGCCGGGGGCCAGGTTCAGCCGTCGGCCGGACACGCCGGCGAAATGGGCGAGCAGGCCAAGCTAGAAATCATCCGCTACGTGGACGGCGAATTTGCAAAGGCCGTCCAGCCGCTTCCGCACGAGAAGAGCAGCTACAAGATTGCGGTCGGCAAGCCGCTCGATGTGAAGGCTCTTCAGAACGAGGTGCGGAGAGAGGGCGCCATCGCCGCCCCGGGCGACACGGTACAAATCACCAAAGTCGAATTCCGCGGCACGGAAATCGCCTTTCAAATCAATGGTGGGGGCAGGAAGAAGTTTCATTGGCGCGAGCATTTGCAGGTCGGAATGGGAGGCGCGTATCCGGATGCACCGGCTTCCGATCATCCGGACGAGGGCCGCGGCACCACCCTTGTTCTGGATTACGGGCGCCCGCTGCCCAACATGGGACCTGACCAGGTCAAGAAGGACCTTTCGGCACTGCTGGATTTTTCGAAAGAGCATTCGGCCGCCGTCAACTGGTTTGACACCCTGCCGGCGCCCGTTCAACAGGCCATCCGAGAGCACCGTGCGATTGTTGGCATGGACCAGGAAATGGTCATCGCGGCGTTGGGGCGTCCCGACCACAAAGTGCGTGAGCGCGATCCCCAGGGTAACGAGACCGAGGATTGGATCTACGGCACCCCGCCGGCTATGACGACATTCGTCACCTTCATCGGCGACAAGGTTGTGCGCGTCGAAGTGTTCAACGACCCAAACGCGAAGCCGAACACAACCACCGGTGCGAACCTCGCGACCCATTTCTGAATGCAACCGGAGCCTTGATCGTCACCGGCCCTCTTAGCCGTAAATGTAGCGCGTGTTAGTACCGGAGAATAGTCGACGGGCCGCCCTGCGTGGGCCAGGACCCGGCTCCGCCGCACCCGGCGAACCCTCGGCGCCCTCTCGACCTGTCAACTGTGACAGTGGGGAAGGGCCAAGAAGCTTCACTCGGAAATGACTCGTAAGCGAAAGAAAAGACAGCCTCCTGCTTCCTTCACTCCAGGGCGGGAGCCCAAGGGGATCGAAAAGCCCAGAGAGACGGCTGTCAAAACTGACAGTGGCTCTTGCCGCTGGCCTCTCTGAGAATCGCGCTGGTCGCATCAGGGCATCTGGGGCAATGAAAGAAAACGCGGGAGTTCGTGCAGATTTCGGGAGGCGAGAGTTTGTCCGGGCCGTGCTCGGAGGCGCGGCGGTCGGTATTACGGCCCGAGCCGCGATCGAGCTAGCCGCTCCGGAAGGGCTTCGCGCACAAACCGATTTAACTCCGGATGCGGCCCTCAAAGAATTGCTTGCGGGAAATCAGCGTTTCGCCGCGGATCGGCTGACGTCACCTAAGGACGACCTGGGCGCCCTCAGAGAAAAGACAGCGGCCAAACAAGAGCCCTTTGCCGCGGTGCTCGCTTGCGCCGATTCGCGTGTGCCCGTCGAGCTGCTTTTCGACCGAACCATTGGTCACCTCTTTGTCACACGTGTGGCCGGCAACATCGCGACCCCGGAGATAATCGCCAGCCTTGAATACGGGGTCGCTGTCCTCGGAGTGAAAGCTCTTCTCGTGCTTGGGCACAGCAATTGCGGAGCGGTGCATGCCGCGATGAAGGCTGAGGCTGTGCCTGG
>Ga0187783_10000403_pt1 | contig 31872 bp, 24 predicted proteins | sample 1015_SJ02_MP02_2_FD_132471 | JGI IMG/M metagenome (GOLD analysis project Ga0187783, IMG submission 132471) | Tropical peat soil microbial communities from peatlands in Department of Meta, Colombia - 1015_SJ02_MP02_20_MG | ecosystem: Environmental > Terrestrial > Soil > Wetlands > Peat | place... | reverse complement strand
GACAACGTCGACGTGGACGCGGCCACGCGGCTCGGCGTGATGGTGATGAACACGCCGGGCGGGAACGCCGTCAGCGTGGCGGAGCATACGTTTGCGTTGCTGCTGGCGCTGGCGCGTTCGGTGCCCCAGGCGAATGCGTCGATCCAGGCCGGGCGATGGGAAAAATCGTCGCTATCGGGTACCGAGTTACGCGGCAAGACGCTCGGGTTGATCGGGCTCGGGCGCGTGGGGACAGAGGTGGCGCGGCGGGCTCGGGCGCTCGAAATGAAGGTGCTCGCCTACGATCCGTACGTGACGCCGAAGGCGGCGCGCGAAGTGGAAGTGGAGCTGGCGCCGCTGGATCGAGTCTTGAGCCAGTCGGATGTGATCTCTCTTCATACATCGCTGAACAATTCGAACGAGAAGATGATCGATGCGCAGGCGATCGCGGCGATGAAGAAAGGCGCGCGGCTGATCAACTGCGCGCGCGGCGAGCTGGTGGATGAGGCGGCGCTCGCCGAAGGCTTGAAGTCGGGGAAACTCGCCGGCGCGGCGGTGGACACGTTTGCGCAGGAGCCGCCGAAGAATTCTCCCCTTGTGGGGCTGCCGAATTTGATCGCAACGCCGCATATCGCGGGCTCGACGGCGGAGGCGCAGGAACAGGTGGGAACTGCAATCGCTCAGCAGGTGCGCGATTATCTGGTGGATGGGCTGATTCGCAATGCGGTGAACATGCCGGCGCTCACGCCAGATCAGTACAAGCGGCTGCGGCCGTATCTCGATTTGGGCGAGCGGCTGGGCGCGTTCGTGGCGCAGGCATCACCATCGACAAGTTTCGGGCGGCTACGAATTCGGTACACGGGTGAGCCGGCGGACCTTGGGTCACACGTGATTCGAAGCGCAGTGTTGATCGGTGTCTTGAACCCGGTGCTCGACGAGAAAGTGAATTTGGTAAATGCGCCAGAAGTGGCGGCGTCGCGCGGCTTGGTGGTGGAGGAAGCCACACGACCGCGCGGACGCGGATTCCCGAACATGGTGGAAGTGACGATCGCAGATGGCGGGCGCGAGTTGGTCGTGGAGGGAACGGTAGCGCAGGATGGGTCGCCGCGAATTCTTTCGCTCGACGGCATCGAGGTGGAGGCGGCGCTCGAAGGAAACTTGGTTGTGTCGAGGAATATCGACGTGCCCGGCGTGATCGGAGGAATCGGGACGGCGCTGGGCACCTTGGGAATCAACATCGCGACGTTCGCGCTCGGGCGGCGGGCGCCGGCCGGAGGCGCGGAGGCGCTGGCGCTGGTCGGAATTGACGGCGAAGTGACGCCGTCCGTGATTCAGACGCTGCGAGACCTGCCTTCCGTAGTTGATGTGCGTTTGGTACGGTTGCCAAGGACAGCAGCGCAAGCGACGGCGGCGGGCTAGGCTCGTTTTTTGAGGATTGAGGACGCATGAGCACGAGCGTGACATGGCGACCTGTTCCCGTGCCAGAGCCTTCGCTGACACAAGACGAGATGGTCGCGCGGGCTCGGGCGCTGCAGCCTCGATTGCGCGCGGAACAGGATGAAACCGAGCGGCGCGGCGTCCACTCGCGGGAAATCCATGAAGAGTTTCGCAAAGCGGGGTTCTACCGGTGTCTCCAACCGCGACGATTCGGTGGCTATGAATTCGATCTGAAAACCTATTACCGGATTGCGGTGGAATTGGCGCGCGGCGATCCGTCCGCGGCGTGGTGCCTGACTGTTGGCGGCGGACATTCGCTGATGCTGGGGTCCTATTTCGACGAACAGGCGCAGATCGAAGGATTCGGACCGGATGGCGAATTTTCGGCGCCTTCGGTTGCGGCTCCTTCGGGAACCGCGACGCCGGTGGAAGGCGGATGGGAGATCAAGGGCAAGTGGGGTTACGCGTCAGGCGCGCCCTATGCGACCCACTTCATGCCATGCCTGTTGATGCCCAGCGAAAAGCCCGAGCACGTCCGGCCGGGTATTGCTCTGATTCCGCGGTCGCAATGGAAAATGCTCGACGATTGGGGAGCAATTCTGGGGATGCGCGGCAGCGGATCGAACTCGATCGTCGTCGAGCGGGCGATCGTGCCGCCGAATTACGTTGTGCCGCTGGACATGCTCGATATCGACGTATCGCGGGGGACGCCTGGCTCGCGCTCACACGGGAATCCGATGTACGCGGGACGATGCATGACGTTTTTCCACGGCGAGTTGGTGTCCGTAATGGTCGGGCTCGGTTACGCGGCGATTGATGAATATGAAGAGATCATTCGCACGAAGGACACTCTGTTTTTGCCGACGATGCGCCGCTACCTGCACCATGAATATCAGCGGGCGTTGGGGCTGGCGATGGGAATGGTGAATGCGGCGAAGCGGCTCGCACTAAACGCAGGAGACGTCTACATGGAGTATTGCCGCCGTGGATTCGAGGGCGGGGAGCCATTTTCGCTCGAGGAGGACTTGGAGCTGTTTGCGAGCCTCGAGCAGGGTGGGCGGCTCGTCTGGGAAGCTGTCGAGATGCTGTTCCGCACGTCGAGTTCGAGCGGTGCGAAAGACGGGCAACGGATGCAACGTTATTACCGCGACGTTTCGATTTATCGCGGCCATCTCTCGGCTCAATACAACGTGGTGGCAGAGAGGCTGGCCGCGGTTCATCTGGGGCTTGCAACAGGCAGCAGCACGCATCGACGCGCCGAATCGAACCCGGCGGGCGCCTGACGAGATCTCCTGCCGCATATTTCCCCGAACATTCACTCGAAACAAGTTGAGACAGGCTATCTTGGCTCATGCTAGCTTGTTTCCGGTCAGCCGCTCGCAAACGAACGCAACAGGCCTGGTTTTGCGCGGGATAAAGCGAGCGATACAATAGAATCTGAGCCAGAAAACTTCCGCGTTTCGGGTATTGCTGCAACCCGTCGCCAACGAGAGAACGTCTAAGCGAATCCATGGATGTTGAAAAAATCATAGACGGCGTAGTCGCGCGATTTATCGGTACGAAGCACGAGCGCGACGTGAAGCGCATACAGCCGGTCGTCGCCGAGATCAACGCGATCGAAGACGAGGTCAAGCAGTACCCGGATTCGGAGATTCGCGAGAAGACGGTGGCGCTGAAAGCGGAAGTGCAGGCCCGCCTCGAAGGTGTCGAGCGCGACGATCCGGACTACAAGCAGAAACTGCAGAGTGCGCTCGAACCGGCGATTGTGCCGGCGTTTGCGTTGGCGCGCGAAGCGGGCCTGCGCACCATCGGCATGCGCCATTTCGACGTGCAGCTAATTGGCGGCATCGTTTTGCACGAAGGCAAGATCGCCGAGATGAAAACCGGCGAAGGAAAAACGCTGGTTGCGACGTTGCCCGCGTATCTAAATGCGCTTGCCGGAAGGGGCGTTCACATCGTGACCGTGAACGATTATCTGGCGCGGCGCGATGCGGAGTGGATGGGCCCGATCTACGCGATGCTTGGTCTCACGGTTGGGGTGATCGTGCACGACTTGGATGATGTGCAGCGCCGTGCCGCCTACGCTGCGGATATCACGTACGGGACGAACAACGAGTTTGGGTTCGATTATCTGCGCGACAACATGAAGTATGATCTGTCGCAATGCGTCCAGCGCGGGCATCAATTCGCGATCGTCGACGAAGTGGACTCGATCCTGATTGATGAGGCGCGCACCCCGCTGATCATTTCCGGTCCCGCCGAAGAATCGACAGACAAGTACTACCGCATCGACAAGGTTATTCCAAAGCTGATTCGCGAAATCGATTACACGCTCGACGAGAAATTGCGCACGGCTACGCTCACGGAGGAAGGCGTCTCGAAATGCGAGCGGCTACTGAACCTCGGCAACCTGTACGATCCCGCGAACATGGAAATCATTCACCACGTCTATCAAGGGCTGCGCGCGCACACTCTGTTCCAGCGCGACGTGGATTATGTAGTGAAAGACGGCGAAGTGGTGATCGTTGACGAATTCACGGGCCGGCAGATGCCTGGGCGGCGCTGGTCAGACGGTTTGCACCAGGCGGTCGAAGCTAAAGAGGCCGTCAAGATCGAGCGGGAAAATCAGACGCTCGCGACGATCACCTTCCAGAATTATTTTCGCATGTACAAGAAACTGGCTGGGATGACGGGGACGGCCGAAACCGAAGCGGCTGAATTCGACAAGATCTATAAGCTGGAAGTGGTCTCGATTCCGACCAACAAACCCCTCATCCGAGTCGAATCTCCAGACGTTGTCTATCGCACCGAACCGGAGAAATATGAAGCTGCAGTGAACGGAATCCTCCAAGAGGACGGCGCACGCACGGGTGGAATTCGCCAGTACCACGAGACGGGGCAGCCCGTGCTGGTCGGCAGCATCTCGATCGAAAAATCGGAGAAGATCGCCGAGATTCTGAAAAAAACCGGAATTCCGTTTCAAGTATTGAACGCAAAACAGCATGAGCGCGAAGCAAAAATCATCGCACAGGCAGGCCGCAAGGGCGCAGTGACCGTGTCGACGAACATGGCCGGCCGCGGTACCGACATCTTGCTTGGCGGCAACCCGGAAGCGATGACGCGCGAATACTGCTTGAAAAACAAACTGGCGCTGCCGTACGCGCCGGCGGGTGCCGTGATCGGAGCGAATGCTGCAAACGCGTCCGAAACGCCGGCCCAGGCGGATGCTTCGAAGCAACCCGCTCCACAGGAACTGCAGCCCGCTGCTGGCGGATCAAACGGCGCCGGCAAGCCTGCCATGGTGCTGTTCCAGCAGGAAGGCAAGATTTTTCAGGTACCACTCGAGCAATGGAAGCCGATCTTCGATCAGTTTGCCGAACAGTGCCGCGCGGAGCACGACGAGGTGGTAGCGCTGGGGGGATTGCATATTCTCGGGACGGAACGGCACGAGGCTCGGCGTATCGACAATCAGTTGCGAGGCCGCGCGGGGCGGCAGGGCGATCCTGGGTCCTCGCGATTCTTCCTTTCGCTCGAGGACGATCTTCTGCGAATTTTCGGCGGCGAGCGCGTGAAGGGGCTGATGTACCGGCTGGGAATGAAAGAAGGGATTCCCATCGAGTCGCGGCTGATCAGCAAGCGTATCGAGAACGCGCAGAAAGCGGTCGAGGCGCAGAACTTCGAAGCGCGCAAACACCTGCTCGAGTACGACGACGTGATGAACAAGCAGCGCGAGACGATTTACTCGCTGCGCCGGTCGTTTCTTGAAGGTCGCGATCAAAAAGAATTTGTGCTCGAGCGCGCTGAAGCGATCGCGACCTCACTGGTCGAAACTTACTGCCCGCGCGAGCAGCATCCCGATCAATGGAATATCACGCAATTCGCAAACGAGCTTTTGAACCAGTTCGGAATCGATCTAAAGACCTCCGGCATCGACGCGCTGAACTTCAACCACGACCAGTTGGTGGAGGCCGTGATTGAGAAGACGTCGGCGCGGTATCAAGAGAAGGAAACTCTTTTTGGTGCTGAGACGCTGCGCTGGCTCGAACGGCACATTCTGCTCGATATTGTCGACGCGCAGTGGAAAGACCACCTCCTCACTCTCGACCACCTGAAGGAGGGCATTGGACTTCGCGGGTATGGACAAAAAGACCCGTTGGTGGAGTTCAAGAAAGAAGCCTTCAATCTGTTCGAAGAGATGATGGATCGGATCGATACGGAAGCTGTTCGATTTTTGTTCCTCATGCAGCCGGCAAAGCCGCAGGAAGAAGCCAGGCAGATCGAACAGCGGCAACGCCGGCAACAGCAGCAGTTGCAGTTTCAGGCCGGGCCCGCACAGGCGGAGGCGCCGAAGCCGGTTCGGGCGGGCGCCAAAGTAGGCCGGAACGACCCTTGTCCCTGCGGATCGGGGAAGAAATACAAGAAGTGCCACGGCGCTGCAGCATAGGTTCCGCCGAGATCCCTCCTGTTGAAATTAAATTTTCTCTGCCCCCACTTTCTCGTTGCGCCTCAACCAAAATTTGGTAGTCTCTGCGGACCATGATAGAGAAGTCGGAGCGGAGAGGGGTTTTCCAGAACTGATGAGCGCTACGATCCAACGGATCTGCAGGCGGGCGCGATGCGCGAACACAATTCCATCCGCGCTCGCAACCGAGCAGTTGTGCCTGGTCCACTTCCTTGACGAAGCATCGGTGCGTGCGAATCATACGCTCGACCGCTGCCGCGAGGGGCGCAAGCTCGATCGAACTGAAGTCGAATGGATGCTGACCGATGCGCTTGCCATCGTGAAAAATCTGGAAGAGCCGGAGGCGGCGAATTCGGATCAACGCGAGCGAATGTTGGACATGCTGCTGATTCTGGCGAACCTTCACGAGTACGTCGCGCACGGGCCGACCCCCCAAGAACGCGTGTCCTGACTCAAGCGAAATAGGCAGCTTATCCGCTTGCGAAAGTGTCAATACCCCACATATGTCATCCTGTTGCATTTCGGCGCCGGGCCACTCAATCTGGATAGGATCGAGAGCCCAGCATGCCAGACCAAAAAATCGACGAAAGCAAAAGCCAGGCAAATAACTCGGGGAAGAACACTGCACCGAACCCCGTAAAGAGCCCGGCAAAAAGCGATCCATTCAAGCCTGCGCAACCGAAGATACCGGGACTTGCGTCCGCTGCTGAGAGTGGCGATCGCGGGACGTCGCCAGCAAGCGCTGGACAATTTGCAGAAAATCAGAAACTCCTGTTCGCAGCCGCAGGCACGTTCCTGGCTTTGGTCGCGGTCGGAGTTCTTATCTACTGGGGACGAAGCACATCTCGAAAAACTCATGTTCTCCCAACGCCAGCGCCCGCGGCCGGTGCGGCCGTGCCAGTGGAAAAGGCGGATCGCCCTGCGAGCCTGCCGATGGGGCCAGGGATCGTGGCAAGCACCGCAGATTTGACGAAGGCTTGGTCGGCAAAGCGGTTTCTGTTTCGATCTGCGTTTGACCCCGATCCGGTCCCCGCGATCGTCGTGCGCTTGCCGGGCGGACAATATTGGGGGCTTTCGCTACGCGAACCGTTTGGCGCCTGCGAACTTCAGTATGTGACGGATCTTGGGAAACTGCAGACAAGCTATGGGTTTCGCGCGGAGCACCCGATGGTTGTGGATCCCTGCACGCAAACTCTCTATGACTTGGCGCAATACGCCCCAGGGTCGCCAGACGGAGCGCTTGTGCGTGGGGCCATCGTACAGGGCGGGGCAGTACGGCCACCGCTGGCCATCGAAATCCGTGTGGAAGGCAAGAACGTTCGCGCAGTTCGCTCAGAGTAAACGCCACCGATTTTTTTCTTTTGGTTTCAGGTTCGATCCCCCGGTTTGCTAAACCAGAGCGAAAAACGTGCACCGGCCGTTTCGCGTGAAGCGGCCGGTGACGCGTTCCATGACGGTTCCTTACAAGCTGCTGAGCTGTTCGACGGACCGAGCGACCATCACTGGTTGATTGGTCGCTGGATTCATGAGAATGAACCCGACGACGCGAATCGGAAGAGCCTGCGTTCCAGTGAGGGCCGAGAGCCCGGTCAAGTTGATGAACGTCGTGCCGTTGGCCGTCAGAACTGTGAGCGGCTGCGGCAAGAGGATGCCAGCCGTCCAGTCGTCATTCAGCTGGAAGCTGCCGGCGTTGCCGTTCTGCACAACCGTGCTGCCGGGAACCCACGTGCCAGCTTGCCCCTGACGGCGCAGGACCACACGATGAACGGTGAGAGTCGAAACTCCGTTTGTGGTGGTGAGCGCACCGCCTACTCCAACAACCTGGCCCGCCGCCAACGAGGAGTTGTTAAAGAGCAGCGTGGTGAGCGGATTGTTGATGTTCGCGATGCGGTATTGCTCACTGCCGTTCAGAGCGAGAGCTTCAATCTGCCCGTCTTGAATACCCGTGATGTCCGGGAGTTCCGCACGGACGTACAGATCGGCAGCCGTTGCGGCACCGGGTGACGGTTGAACGCTGGTGAGCAAGCCACCGAGGTAGAAGTTGTCGTTCGAGAGGACTTCGACCTCAGACGCGTCGATGTCGTGCGTGACCGGATCCAGCTGGCCGGAGACTTCGACGATCGTGTTGGTGGTAAACGAGCTGATCGGCTCGCTCGGGTCATCGAGCTGAGTGTCGGCGTTGGTCATCACCGTCCACTGGCGACCCTTCGGACCTTGCACGACGAAGGTGGTGTCGTTGGTGACACCGACAACGCCCGCAGTGAAGCAATCGATCGACACGTTGGCATCATCGGCATTGAGAAGTTGCATTTCGAAGACGGGATTGATTGCGCCGGTGACCTGGCCGTTCGAATCGAGTTGGAGCGACTGGTAGAGATCGAACTCCATGCGCAGTCCAACCAAGTCTCCGGCGCTCAGAACGAACGGATTCGCAAAGTTCACCGTGACGGTCGATTGGCTAAGAGTACCGTTGATGGTGTTGACCGCCGGCGGACTCTGGGTTGTATCGATAAATCCGATGACGGGATTCGCGATCGTCACAGTTGCCGACGTGTAAGTTCCGGGGGGAACGCTGTTCAGATCGAGCAATTGGTGCAGGCCGCTCAGTTCAGCGAAATCGACGACCTGCGAATTCGTCAAAACGGGAACGTTCGTAGTGCCATTATTCAGCGTCACGCCGGTGACCATGATCTGACAAGAAACGACGCTCGGCAGCGGCGCGTCGGTACCCACTGTGAATACGGAAGCTTGATTCGAAGGACTCGGATCGGAATTGGAAGATGATCCCGAGCCGCCACAGCCAGAAAATGCAAGCACAGCCAAAAGCGCAAGTAATGAGAACACACCCGTAGCTTTCGAGTTCCGCATGCCCATTCTCCTGTTTAGAACTATCGATTTATGACGGCTGGGAGCCGAACACTCCGATTCGGCCGCTGGTAATGGAACCCCGGGCGCGAGGAAAAGTTTCGGTGGTTTGAAGCCGAGGCTCCCACGGTGCAGGCCAGTGCGGTGTCGGGTCGTCGCGACGTGATTCCGACGACAAAAATCGACGCGTGCGACGCCGCAACATGCGTGAGGCAGACATGCCGGTTTATGACAGACACTTCAACGCACATACTGCGTTTCAGTGCAGGGTAGGACGTACACCGATTCTTCGTTTTCAGTGATTTGAGCAAAGATTCTACGCGTCACCATGTCAGAGTAGAAATGCGCGATTGCTGGCTTCATGGCGCAAACATGGCGAATGGAAGTCGAAGCGGATAAGCGGCCTTCGGTCGCTGCAGGCAACAAGAGGCGCCAAAGGCGAGGCAGGTACAGTTGTTCGGGCCAAGCACCCGAAACCTGAGGTCGTGCGGGACGTCGAGGAATTGGCACCAGGCTCCTCGCGCCCCGCCTGGCGGCCGGCAAGCTGCGAATGTCATTTTCTTTCCTCGCGAACATGTTCGTGCTTCCGAAACAACATTCCAGGTTAGCAAGACCCGGTGGAAAAAATATTGGACCGAAGTACAGGCGGAGACGGGGCACAGTACCACCTGTACGAAAATGCGGAGACCAGTTCACAGAGAATTTGTTTTCGGTATTGCTCACTAGAGGCGCGACTTCGCCGATTCACGCACGAGACCAGGCAAGCAGAAGATAGGTGTATAATCCGCGACCGCTGGCCACGAAAAGCGGGACGGGATTTCGTTCAGGCACAGCCGATTCTGGGACTTCCGGGGGAAAAGAATGAAGGGTCGCTTGCTTCTGTCGGGCACTTTGTTGGCAGTACTTGCGGTTTTGGTTTTGGACGCGCCAGCGTCAGCGCAGCAAAGTTGCGAAAGCCTCGAGTCGCTCAAAATCCCGAACGTTACGATCACGCTCGCGAAAGCGATCCAAACGCCGCCCGATTACGAGGTGCCGAGCACGCCGGGACGCTTCGGTACGCCGCCGGGGTTGAAGGTCTCAGTGCCGTTCTGCCGAGTGGCTGGTTTTTCCGCGCCGACGAGCGATTCTCACATTTCGTTCGAAGTGTGGCTGCCCGTCGCTCAGAACTGGAACGGCAAGTACGTGGGTGTCGGGAATCCCGGATTCATCGGATCGATCAGCTATGCGGGTCTGACGCGCGAAGTGACCCGCGGGTCGGCGACGGCGTCAACGGATACGGGGCATTCAGACGTGGGTGCGACGAACGAAGCTCCATCGGGATGGGCTGTGGGGCATCCAGAAAAAGTGGCGGACTGGGGGCACCGAGCGGTGCACGAGACGGCAGTTGCCGCGAAGGCGTTGATCCGCGCGTATTACGGCAAAGCGGAGACGTATTCCTTCTGGAGTAGCTGCCATGAAGGCGGCAACCAGGCTCTGACGGAAGCACAGAAATATCCGACCGACTATGACGGCATCGCGGCGGGCGATCCGGCCTACTACATCACGCATCTGCAGGCGGCGTCCGAGTACATCTCCTGGGTGGCGCTGAAGGACGGCGTGAAGGCGCCGGGGTACATCCCACCGAGCAAGTACGGCATGATCCATCGCGCGGTGCTCGATGCATGCGATGCGCTCGATGGCGTTCGCGACGGTTTTATCGAGGATCCCACGCGATGCCATTTTGATCCGGAAACGATCCGCTGCCCGAACGAATCGGACAACGCTTCGTGCTTGACCGAACCTCAAGTGCAAACGGTCAAGCTGATCTATGCGGGAGCAAAATTCGAGGATGGGAAGGAGATCTATCCCGGGTTTGACCCCGGCAGCGAGCTCGGGTGGGGCATCATGGCCGCAGGGCCTGAGCCGCTGAGCATCAGCACGGGGTTCTTCAGAAGCGTCGTTTTCGAGAATCAATCGTGGGACTTCAGGACCTTCGATGTGAGCCGCGATACGCAGACGGCGGATTCAAAGGTCGGACCGCTTGTGAACTCGAACGATCCAAATCTGAAGCCTTTCAAGGACCACGGCGGGAAGTTGCTGCTATATGAGTCCTGGGATGAGGGTGCAGTCCCGCCGAGAGGAGCGATCGAGTATTACCAAAGCGTTCAAGCCACGCTCGGCGGGCCGAGCGAGACAAGCAATTTTTTCCGGCTGTTCATGGTGACCGGAATGGGGATGTGTCCGGGCTTTGGAATGGGCGATAACGGCACGTTCGACGCATTGGCCGTGGTCGAAAAGTGGCGAGAGACGAATATGGCGCCCGACGAAATCATCAACACGCACAAGACTGCAGCAGGAACTGTGGACCGAACGCACCCCACGTGCGCTTATCCAAAGGTGCCCATCTACAAAGGGACAGGAAGCCCCTACGACGCCGCGAATTTCACGTGCGGGATAGCGAAATGGTAAGCCAGAACGAAGCGCCGATCGGCATTCGCTGGCAGCAATAGAATCGGGATTATCGACGGGCCGCCTCGTCGGCGTCTGGCAACTTGAAAATCCACAACGTTGTCCCACCCGCGGGATTCTCGATCTCGGGCGCCAAGGTTGACCCACTCGCGTCCAGCGGGCCCCCGCCGCCTGAGACGACTGCGACATATTGTTTGCCGTCCACCGCGTACGTGATCGGATAAGAACTCGGCGTTGCGTTCAGTCCGGCTTCCCATAACACCTTGCCGGTTGCGGCGTCACGGGCTGTGAACTCCCGGTCCTGCGCGCCGCTGAACACAACCCCACCGGCCGTTGCAAGCATTGCGCTGGCGATGGGGGCACGCTGGCGGTCCATCCAAACGATTTTTTTCGTTTCGAGGTTCACAGCATCGATGCGCCCCATCTTGCCGTCACTATTTGGCGGCATGCGCAACTCGTAGCGGATGTCGAGGCCGCCCGCCGCTGTCTGAGCGGGATCGCGCGGCACCCAGGTGTAGTCCATGCAGGTTTCGGCGAGCGGTACGTACAGAATGTGACTACCCGGGTCGTACGAGGTCGCGGGCCAGTTTCTCGCGCCGTTTGCATCCGGACAGACAAAATCGGTCTTGTTGGCTGCCGGCTCCAGTTTGGGGTCGATAATTTTTTTCCCCGTTTTCGGATCAGTCGAAGCCACCAAGTTTTGCATCCCGAGGTCTTTCGAAAACTCATACGTGCCATTGGCTCGATCCACAGCGTCGAATAGCGCCATCTTGCCGCCGGAGACGACGAGATCGGTCGGCTTGCCGCGCACTGGCAGCGTGATCAATAGCTGCTCGAACGCCCAATCCAGGTCCCACACGTCGCGGTTCATGTGTTGGTAATACCAAACGAGCTTGCCGGTATCCGGATCGAGAGCCAGGGTAGATTCCGTGTATAGCGCGTCATTCGAATCGCCCTTCTCAGGGTGAGGTTGCAGCAGCGTGCCGATGTCATAGGTGTTGCCGGTCCCAAAGTAGACTAGGTTCAGTTTTGGGTCGTAGCTGCCGCCGGTCCAGACGGACGCACCAAAGCGCTGTTCCACGGGAGCGCCGTTCCAACTGTCGCCGCCCGGCTGCCCAGGACGCGCGATGGTATTGAATCGCCATACTTCATCGCCGGTCTGCGCGTCCAGGCCCACTATGTAGCAACCGCCGCGCGGATTCGTGATCCCGAGGCTGACGCCGATGATCACCTTGCCGCGCGCCACAATCGGAGCGCCGTCCAGCCGAAAATCATGATTCGAGTGCGCGTAGACTCCGTTCAGCGGCACGACGACCTCGTGGTCCCATACGAGTTTGCCCGTTTTCACATTCAACGCGATCATGTGCCCATCCGCCGTGGGCGCGTAAAGCTTGTCTTGATATATGGCGATGCCCCGCATGGTCGATTCTCGTCCGTTGATCAGCTCGTCGCCCAGCGGCCGGACGTACTGCCACAGCAGATCGCCTTTTGCGCCATCCAATGCCTCGACCGTGTTGCCGCTTTCAATGAACACGGTGCCGTCGTGGACCACCGGCGTGATCTCGTCCGCGCTGAGCGGAAGCGCGCGGCTCCACGCGAGGCGCAGGTCGTTTACATTTGCCTTCTTGATCTGTTCGAGAGGACTGAAGCCCAGCCCGCTGTAGGTGCGCCGCCACATCAACCAATCCGCGTCCGATGGATGCTCCAGCACGCTGTCCGTTACGGGCGAGGTTCCTTCCAGTTCGGCCGCGCGACGCGCCATGACGGCATTGTAGGTTGCGTCGCGATTGGCCGTAGTAGCCGCCCGCACATCTCCCTGAAATCTTTGAGCTGCCGGCGCCCCCTGCGCGCTCGCTCCGCCGAGTTCAGCAGCCGTGAGCTCCGTCGCGCCCGGAGCGACACCATTGGCTTGAAGAATGTAGGCTTCCAAATCGGCGTACGTTTGGCCGCTAAATCTTCCCGGGTCCGCCGGCGGCATCTTTTGAGTCATGTATGAAAAGAGTGCGCCTGGCGATTGCGCTCCCCATTTCTTTTGGAACGGCTCGCCCTTGAGCGCCGGACCAAATTCGCCGTCATTCAGATTTGTCCCGTGGCAGGTGGCGCACGCATTGTTGTAGGGCGCTTTCGCCCGTTCCGCCTGGCTCGCAGTGAAGCTGGGAGCGGATCCGGATTCGTAGAACTTCTGAGACTGCGCGAGAGCGCAGACGCCAACGCTGGTGAAAACCAAGGCAATCACCAGCGACTTTCGCAATCGAGGCGAGCAACGTTCTGGAGCTATTCGAAACAGGTGCGCAGCGAACCGAAATAAGAGCGAGTTGGCTTTTGTCATCTGTGATGTCGCGGACAGCAAAGCGCGTACTTTACTACAACCCGCTGAGATACATCACAGGAGTGTGTCGAGCACCTGACTTCCGTACAGGAAACTACGCTGGTGCGATCGCTTAGGCAGGGTTTCTGGGTGAAGAAGCGTGTGGAGCGGCTGATGAGGGCGGCTCGATTGACTCTTCACTGAAAGATTCTCTAGGATGTGCCTGCAACTCGACGTTCGGTTCTGAAGTGCAAGCCTCGACAGTCAGGAAGAAGGAGATCGAGACGTGGCTCGAAGCTACGACATCATCACGGTAGGGGGCGGCATCGCCGCGTCCTCATTGGCTATCGCAATGGCCGGACGCGGCGCCAAGGTCCTGGTGCTCGAGCGCGAACGGCGATTCAAGGATCGCGTGCGCGGAGAGGCCCTGCTGCCTTGGGGTGTTGCCGAGGCGATTGAACTCGGAATCTACCGCCTCCTCCAGGAAAAGTGCGGCTTTGAGGTGCCTTACGTTGACGCCGGCTCCGGGTTGCGAGACCTCCGAGTCACGACGCAGCAGCGCTTGCCTATGCTTACCTTCCCGCACCAGGTCATGCAGGAAGCCCTGCTTGCTGCTGCCGAAGACGCCGGCGCCGAAGTGCGCCGCGGAGTTTCCATCACGCACATCGAGTGCGGGACTGAGCCGGCCGTGGTTGCGGACCATAACAGCCAGGAGCGAATCTCCGCCCGCCTCGTCGTTGCCGCCGATGGCCGCGGCTCCGCCGCGCGAAAATGGGCCGGCTTTCGGGTTTGCGAACAAACGAATGACTACTACATGGCCGGCGTGCTGCTGACAAACGTGCGCGCGTCCGCGGAGATTTTTCCCGCTGTCTTTAACGCCGAGATTGGCACCTGGACCGGTCTGATTCCCCAGAAGGACAACCAGTTCCGGGCTTACTTCGTTTATCGCAAGACGGCGGGCTACCGCCTGCAAGGCGAATCCATGCTTAGTTCATTCGTACGTGAGTCCGCCAAAGGCTATGCACCGATCGCCGATTACTGCGCCGAAGCGAAAAGCGTCGGGCCCTTGGCCAGTTTTGATGTGAGCGACGACTGGGTGGAGCACCCCTATCGCGATGGCGTAGTGCTGGTCGGCGATGCTGCCGCCACCACCGACCCGACCTACGGCCAGGGGCTTTCGTTCGCCTTGCGTGCTGCGCGAGTGCTTCGCGACGAGCTTACGAAAAATTCGGATTGGGAAGCTGCAGGACACAGCTACGCGGAACAGCACCAGCGGAGTTTTCATGCGTGCCATACGGTGGAGGGATGGCTGCGTACCCTTTTTCAAGATCCGTCACCGGAATCAGCGGCATTGCGGACGAGAACCATGCCTCTGATTGCTGAGGATCCCTCGCGCGTTCCTGATCACATTTTTAGCGGCCCCGACTTGCCTCTAAACGAACAAGTTCGCGCGCGGCTCTTTGGCGAATGCTGATTGTTGTCGAGGGGAGCGGATTCACTACTGTGAACGCCGGAAGGTCATCTCCACCTGTCCTTCATTCCAGCTCTTCCCGCCATCATTAGACACATTGAGGCGATAGACGAAGGCGTTGTCATTTTCTACCTGGTAGTGTTCACGCACGACGACGCCCGGGGACTCCGATGTGACGGTTACATTTTGCCCGCTCACGCGGACTGAGCCCGACTCCTTATTGACCTGCTTTCGTAGAAACGAGTGGGTAACGTTCAAGTACTCGATGATCCAAGTCTTGCGATCGGCGTCATATTGTCGAAGACTGATTCCCAGATAGGGACTCCCGTCCGGCATGGGGCCATGCAGTTCGTCGGCTATTGCTGTCCCTTCAAGGATGTATCGACCGATCCAGGTCACGTCATATTCGGCGAACTTTCCGTTCTCGATTTTAGTTTTTCCTTTTCCCTCCCATTTCCCAATCAGGAAGGAAAACACGCTGAGTTCTTGCGGCGAGTCAGGATTTCTTTCTCCGTAGGGCGTCTTCGATAGATCACTCATTTTGGATAGTCTCCCGGAAACTCATGTTGCGCGTGACGCGCATCGGAAACGAAACGAGACCGCCCCCTGTCCGTTGTTTACCCTGAGCGATGCGATCTCGCTGTGGCGGATTATACGTCGGGGAGTGACCGGTCGCTCGGACAACCGGGCAGCTTCATTGTGCGATCCGTGTGATTGGCAGAGGCTCCCGAACATCGCTTAATCGAGGGAACGCATCGTAGTAGACTTGCACGAGCCGGGTGGCAGTGGTTGGTTCCCAAGCGATATTTTGCTGAGTTGAAAAGGAGAAAGTCGATGTACCAGAGGTTGATCCTCGCGACTGCGGTGCTGGCAGTTATCTTTGGAGCGGGCTGCTCAAATAAGCCGAACGACGCGGCGCTCGTGACGACCATCAAGTCACAAATGTTTTCCGACGCGCAACTCAACGGATCGAACCTGAACGTGACGTCGAAAAACGGTGAAGTCACGCTCAGTGGGACCGTTCCCAGCGACGCCGTACACCTTGACGCTTACAAGATCGCATCGCAAGTTGCGGGGGTCGTAAAGGTGAACGACCAGATCCAGGTGCAGGAAGCGCAGAATGTCCAGCCGCCAGCCCCGGTAGTTGAGCCGACCCCACCACCGCCACCGGCTCCGGTGAAGACGCACAAGAAGCGAAAAAAGGAAACGATTCCACCAGCCGATAACCCGGTAGCGGACAACAACACACCTGCGCCACCGGATCAGGCACCGGCGCAACCTCCTGCTGAGCCTCCTCCGCCTGCCCCGGCTCCAGCGCCACCTCCTCCACCCCCGCCGCCGCAGCCGAAAGACGTGACCGTTGACGCTGGAACGACATTGACGATTCGCATGATCGACGGAATCGATTCGTCGGTGAATCAAGCGGGCGAGATTTTTCACGCGTCGCTGGAGAATCCGATTGTCGTCGACAATCAAGTGATCGTATCGAAGGGGGCCGACGTTTACGTGCGGCTCGTAAACGCGAGTTCGGCCGGGCGCGTATCGGGGAAGAGCGAGTTGGGGCTTCAATTGGTGAAGCTGGATTATCAGGGGCGATCTTATAACCTGGTGAGCAGCAGCTACAACGTTTCCGGGTCGTCGCGAGGAAAGAATACAGCCGCGAAGGTGGGCGGCGGAGCGGCGCTGGGCGCCATAATTGGGGCGCTGGCGGGCGGGGGAAAGGGCGCGGCGATCGGAGCCGGAGTTGGCGGCGCAGGGGGCGGCATATATCAAGTGGCGACTCACGGCAAGCAGGTGCACGTGCCGTCGGAAACGAAATTGGATTTCCAATTGAGCCAGCCGGTAACCATCACAGTGCTGCCGCGGTCTGCGCCGACAAACAACCAGTAGTAGTCCGGCAGGCGGGAAGGGGCTTTGCTTCCCGCCTTTTCATCGCGATTCGGGCCTATCGCGCGCTGGATATTTTCATCGCAGAAAAAACGATTGGATGCGTTTCCTCGCGGATGCTACGCTTACGACCGTTTCGATCAGAATTAATGGCGGTCTCTTTCACTTCCGATAACTTCAGAGTTTAGAGATTGCCGCGGGTTCGTCGAAACCGAATCACGCCTGTGGGGTAGCACGCAATGAAAGCGCTCGGTTTCCTGATGTTGCTGGCCGGCTGGCTAATCGCGTTAGCGGCGGTAACTCTGCTTGGATTCGCGACTCCCAGGGCGGCTTTCGTGCTGGCCGGCATAGCTGTGGAGATTCTGGGGTTGGGACTGGTGATTCGAGCGCACCTCCCCTCGAGAGGGCAGCGAGACTGATGCCGAATTCGCTTCTCGGTCCTTCGGACGCTGCTGCACTGTTCTGTATCGTCCTTATCTTTTTAATCCCTTTTGCGGCGGCTGGGATCGCGCTGATCAACACAGGCCTCGGGCGGTCGCGCAGCGCGGCGCACACAATGATGTGTTCGCTGTGCGTGTTTTCAGTGGCTGCCGTGGCCTTCTTCGTCTGCGGTTTTGCCTGGCAGGGATTCGCGGGCGGACCTGCGCACGTCGCGCTGGTGCACGGCAAAGAATGGAGTTGGATTGGAGCGCAACCTTTTCTCTTGCGACGTCTGACAGCGGGCGGATGGCCAGCGCTCTCAACCGCGCTCTTCGGGTTGTTGAGCGTGGGCGTTGCGGCAGTGATACCGGTGGGAAGCGGAGTCGATCGCTGGAGACTAGGCGCAAGTTGCATCTCGGCGTTCTTGCTTGCGGCGTTGACATATCCTGTTTTTGCGCACTGGGTTTGGGGCGGCGGCTGGCTTGCGCAAATCGGCGCGAACTATGGTTTGGGGTATGGGTTCGTCGATGTGGGAGGCGCAAGCACGATCCAGGTGGTAGGCGGGCTGACAGCGCTCTCGATCGCGTGGATATTGGGACCGAGGCACGGGAAATATACGCAGGACGGAATGCCGGGCGCGATTCCCGGTCACAATTCCGTTCTCGTATTGTTTGGGTGCATGCTGGCGATGCTGGGCTGGTTGGGGCTCAACGGTGCGGGAGCAATTCTTTTTAATGGGCTGGCGCCAGCCGTTTCAATTCTCATCGCGATCAACACTGTGCTGGCGGCGGCTGCCGCAGCTTTGACGGCGGCGATCATCACGCATACACGGTTCGGCAAACCGGACGCTTCGCTGACGGCAAACGGATGGATCGGCGGTCTTGCCGCGAGCGGCGGGGCTTGCGCTTTCGTTCAGCCGGCAGAGGCGGTGGTGATCGGGGCCGTCGCGGGAATTCTAGTTACGCTCTCGGTCGAATGGTTCGAATTGCGCATGTCCGTGGACGACCCGTGCGGGTCGATTTCGGCGCACGGAGTCGGAGGGCTCTGGGGCGTTTTGTCGGTGGGACTACTAGCAACAATTCCTGCGGCGGGGTTGGAGGTTTCTGCTACGCGGGCGCCAGGACACCCCGGGCAGTTGGTGGCGCAGCTGGTCGGAATCGCGACCTTGATCGGTTTTGTCCTGCCTCTTACGTATGCGTTGAACTGGACGCTCGACCGATTGTGGCGCCAGCGAGTGGCCGTCGAAGGAGAGCGCCAAGGAATGGACCTCTACGAATTGGGCGCAGGGGCGTATCCTGAAAGCGTGACTCACGCCGACGAATTCACTGAGCCATAGCGAGTCACCTAGACAGGTTCAGGGAAACAGCCACGCAGAGCCAACCCATCCCCCGGCTCATTTTTCGTATTGCGTTGGGAGCCGGATTGTTGTTAGGTCCGGCATTCAGCACCGCCGTCGAAGCGCAGAACACAACGCCGACAGCACAGCCCGCGCAACAGCAACTGCCAGAACAACCACAGCCGAATGCACAAACACCGCCGGCCGAGGTGGCCGTTCCGAATCCGTTAGCTCCATGTGTGCAACCTCCGCAGATGCTGCGTTGGCAGGACTATCACGGGCCACTCGCGAAAACGGTTGGACTTTTTGCGCGCAAGCTTGAAAGGAAGTCGACGCGGACGGGCCGACGCTACAAGCCGGGGGCGGTACTCTGCACGCTGGTGTTGGAAGACAAATTCATGCTCTTCGTCGACGACACGATCGACCCGGTTACGTTCATAGGAGCGGCCTTCAATGCGGGTATTGCTCAGGCCCAAAATACCGATCCTTCCTACGGACAAGGGATGGAAGGGTATGGGAAACGATTCGGCGCCAACATGGCGGGCCAAGCGTCGTCTGAGTTCTTCAAGGACTTCGCGTACCCGACAATTTTCGTTGAGGATCCGCGCTATTACCCGCTTGCGGGAGGGACCAAGCGGCAGAGGTCAGTGCACGCACTGCTGCATGTTTTCATCGCGCATCACGAAGATGGGACATCGATGCCCAATTTGTCGGAATGGTTTGGAACAGTGAGCGCCGTGGTTCTGACCAACACGTATCACCCGGACTACAAACGCGGTGTTGGGCCAGCCTCCGTGAGAGTGACATGGGACATAGCGAGCGATGCGGGATTTGACGTGCTGCGCGAGTTCTGGCCGGATATCGCGCGTAAATTCAAGCTGCCATTCCGCACTGTGAATCAGCCGTAAGGGTCATCAGCGCTTCGGAAATTGGAGCCGGATTCCGATGCGTGCGGCGATTGGCAGGCCGATTTCCGGAGGCGGCACGGCCTCAATGAGATAGCGCTCATTGAACAGGTTTTCGACGGCTCCGAAAATTTCAGCGTTGCGAAGCAATTGACGAGAAGCCTCGACGTCCAGCACAAAAAAATTCCCCATCGGATACTGGTTCGGGGAATCGTCAAACTGCTTTCCTACCATCCGGCCTTCCACTGAAAAATTAACCAGCGACGGGTTGGTGTAACGGCCCTGAAATGTGAGAACGCTGTGCGGGACCTGCGGCACCCAGAGTCCGACAAGCGAGGGAGTTTGTCCCGGCGAGCTGCTCACCTTGGCGTCCACGTATTGGTATCCGCCGGACAATTGAATTCGACTCGTGATATGGACGATCCCGTCGACTTCGAATCCGGGCGCGTTCGTACGACCGAGATTCTGACGCTGGTCGGTGATAAGGGTTGGAGTGGCAGGAGGCGGCGGAGTGACACCTATTTGGACGTTCGAAATCGGATCGATGATCTCGTTGAAAAAGAAAACGCCACGAAACTCGAGGCGGCGATCGAGCGTGTTGACGTCAACACCCGTCTCCGTTCCGGTGAGCCGTTCTGCGCGCAACAGAGGATTGTTGTCGGTGACTGTGATGCCTTGGCGAAATGACCGGTACAGCTCGTTCAGCGTCGGTGCGCGAAATGCCCGATAGACCGAAGCGGACCACGAAATGTGGCGGTTGAACTCATGCGCCAAGCCCATTCGGGGATCGAAGGCGTTGTAACTTCGGCTCGGGTACAAAAGGTTCGTGCCGGTATCGGAACCGAACGGAAGCGTGAACAACGAAGCGTTGAAGTTGCGCCAGTAGTCGAAACGCGCACTTACAGTCAGCAACCAACGCGGCGCAATCTGGATGAGATCTTCACCGAAGACTCCCGTGGTGCGCTGATGCCCACCGGCCGAGGTATCCTTCTTCGCAGTGAATAACGTTTCGTTACTGCGACCGATTTCTTCATGTTCATCGAAGCCTGCGACCAGAGTTTGGCGTTGACCGACGCCGCGCGACCAGACGCCTGAACCGCCGACTCCTTGTGCAGGAACTTTTTGCTGGTCGGTTAAGGTCTCGCTGTCACGGTTTGCTGCCGGCGATGAAAACGACTGATGGTAGCTCTGGGCGACTCCATAAAATCGCAGAGTCAGCGAACCAACGGAGCCGAGGTCCAAGTTAGCGCCGAGCGCTCCTTGCCCCGAACGAATGCCGTTGTTAGTAAGAGGAGTTCCGTTCTGCCGTGAATCATCGAAGTACCATCCGCGACCAAAAATCGTGCCGTGCGTTCCGATTTTCCGGCCGATGGTGAGGTCGGCGGTGCCGTATTGCGAGCCGGCTTTGATGTCGATTGTTCCGCGCGCCGGAGGCGGGACCAGGATGTAACCGTCCGTGTGAAATACTTCCCCTGCAAAACTAGCTTCCCATGGGCCTTTGTGCCCGCCGGCCCAAAGCGAAAGTTGGGGCGTATTCTGATTGCCGTAGGAAGCCTCGAGTGTCAGCCCTGCGGGTTGTGCGGGACGCGAAAGAAACTGGATGACGCCGCCCAAAGCTTCACTCCCGTAAAGGCTCGAAGCGCCGCCTTGGGCGATTTCGACGCTGGCAAGGGACACATCGGGGACGCGGTCCCAGTAGACCCAAGCGCCGAAAGGATCGTTCAATGGAATTCCGTCCTGCAGCACAAGAACGCGGCTAGGCCCGCTCGCTCCCAGCCCACGCATAGAAACGCCCATCGTAGTGGGATTTGCGACTCGGCTGCTGACGCGGCGGAAAAGGCTGAAACCTGGCACCTGGCGCAGGGAATCGTCCAATGTGAGAGCGGGAGTGGCTTGAATATCCTGCTGCGAGAGCTGTATCACACTGACGGGATTATCACCGAGTGGAGTCTGGGTACGCGCGGCAGTAACTACCACTTGTTGGTTTACGGCAGACGGTTGCATGACGACTTCGATTTGAGAGGAGGAACTCGCAGAGGTCCCCCAGCTCTGCTGGACGGTGGTCATCCCGTTAGCGGAGATAGTGAGCGTGCCGGAGGACGCGGGGACATTCGAGAAGGTGAAGCCGCCAGTTGAGTCCGTCGCGGTGGTCGAGGAATACGAACTTGCATGCAGAACAACTTGAGCGCCTTGGATTGACGCTCCGGTAGTATCGCGAACGACTCCGTGAACGGAGACTCCCTGAGCGGCTGATAATGGAGCGCTGGCTGAGCCAAAAAGACAAGCGATGAGAAATGCGAGCGCCCCCAAAGCGCGTCGCGTTGCACACGGCGGGTTGCCCCGCATCCTTTTCCCCTGTTCTGGTCTGACTTACTCCAACCTGCCGTACTTTTTCACAGCGCCCCGAAGAGCACGAAGGATGCTTAAGATTGCCATCCGCGGAGCAAATGGCACGCGGTATGCTATCTTGCCTGCCAACGCGAGTCCATCGCTTCGAGGAGGGTCAATGCCAACGGCGACACAGCGCCGCACTGACCGCGTTTCGCTGATTTTGTTGCTGGAGGCGTCCGGAACTGACAGCCGCGGCCAGGAGTTCAAAGAGCCGAGCCGAACAGCGCTGATCAACCGAAATGGCGGGATGATAGTGCTGAAGCGGGAGCTGAATCCCACTCAGACGATTCAACTGCAGCGCAGGTCTCCGAGCGAATCACATCGCCGCGCTGAGGTGCGAGTGGTGGGGGAATTCGGGAGGTTAGAGGACGGCAAGCTGTACGGTGTGGAAATCGTCGATCCGGCGGTCGACCTTTGGGGCGTAGACTTTCCTCCCATTGCAGATGGACCGGAAGCAATGGCTCGCATGCTGGTGGAGTGCAGCTATTGTCACACGCGCGAAGTCGTCCACATGACCGAGATGGAACTCCGGGCGTTCGAAACGAACCGAGGAATCGCGCGCCATTGCAAAACCTGCGGCGTGCCGAGTATCTGGATTCAGACCGCGCACGAGGACGAAAAGAAACTATCTGGGAAGGCAAGAGGAAAGCGAGCGGTAGAAACGGAGAAGCCGGTTCCTGGTTCCGGTGAGCAGAGGGATCGGCGCAGAATGCGTTTGCGAACGCGCCTTACCGCATGCATTCGACAATCCGGATTTGACGACGAGTTAGCGGTCTGCGAGGACATTTCGCCGGTCGGGGTTTGCTTCAGGAGCAAACGGCGTTACGACGCGAATGCACCAATCGACATATCTGTTCCCTATTCTCCGCAGGCTGGCAACATTTTCTTACCGGCGCGAATTATCTATTCGGAAGAGATACCGAAAGCCGGTTTATTCCGGCATGGAGCGGAATATCGCAGGGCAGGAACTCAAAGGTCGTAAAGCCAAGAGCAGTTCCCAGCTAACCTAGCAGACGCTGATCGGGGCACGTTCCCGCGCGCGGCGGCCATGGTATTTCATGGCGATGTTCAAGTGGACATTTCCATTGGGGGTTTCGAACAGCAGAATTGTGGCCTCGGAATCGTAGCCTGTCGTCGCGCATTCCTCTTCGGTCAAGACTGACGGCGGAAAGACTTTGAATTTGAAGCCACGATCGTTCAACTGAGTCACGGCGTTGCCGATGACCATGTTTGCGAGTTCGCAAACAGTTTCGGGCACGATCGCTTCCGCAGAATCGACCTCGCTGCCAGTGAGGCAGCTTGCAACCTGCGCCGCCACTTGGGGCTCCATGTCGAGCACGATGCGTCCTTCGATTTGGCCTTTGAAAGTGACGACCGCGGCGAGGCCCATTTTGCGATAACCGGATTCCTCCATTGCCAGGTCCGCAATCTTTGGCGGGACCTTCATCATCTCTGCCAGAACGGTATCCAGCGAATTGATGAAGGGCTGAATCAGGTCCATTCTCATGACTAGCTCTCTTTCGCGGCGGTGGCGGTCACGCCATCATCATTCAGCACGTAGCGAACAATCTCGTAGAGTGCGTCCGGCTTGACAGGCTTCTGGACGAAGTGGCGAGCGCCTTTTTGGAGCGCGGCCAGAATATTGTCCTGGTATCCGACCGAGGAGACCATCACGACGCGAGCGTCGGGATGCTGGTGGACGATGTGTTCCACCGCCTCGATGCCTTCCATTTGAGGCATCGTAATGTCCATCAAGACGATGTCCGGGTTCGTCTTCGAATATTCGGCAATGGCGGCGCAACCGTCGCCCGCTTCTCCGACGACCTGCCCGCCAAACGACTCGATCATCTTCGCGAGACTCTTGCGGGCGAAGACCGAGTCGTCCACGATCAAATAGCGGACCGGCTGATTGTCCTTTCGTGTCAACGCTTCAAATTGTTTCATGACGTTCTCCTTCGCGGAGCTCCTGCTTCGACGGAATCGATACTGGGGGAAGACCCGGTTGAGCGGTCGTCGGGCGCCTGCTCAGCTGTGCATTTCGACTGCAAAATGGTTGCGAGATGATCCAAAGAAACGACGCGCGAAACGAAGCCGCGTTCGATGGCTGCACGAGGCATGCTGTCGACAACGCAACTATCGGTGCTTTGCGCGATCGTGTAGCCTCCGGCAGAGCGGATGGCGCCGAGGCCAGCGGCGCCATCATCGCCCATGCCCGTCATCAAAACTGCGACGGCTCTTTCTCCGATTTCCTGGGCTACCGAATGGAAAAGAACGTCGACGGAAGGCCGGTGACCATTCACGCGCGGCTGGTCGGCCAGAAGGGCAATGTCTCCATGTTCCATGTGCCGAACCTTGAGATGCCGATTGCCGGGACAGATCAACGCGCGACCCGCGATGAGGAGATCGCCGGATTCAGCCTCTTTTACTTCGATCGCCGAGCATTCGTTCAGTCTCCGCGCGAACATCTCGGTGAATCCTTCGGGCATGTGCTGAACGACGACCAAGCTGCCGCCAAAATCAGCAGGTAACTGCGAGAAGAGATATTGCAAGGCGTTAGGACCGCCGGTGGAGATGCCAATTGCGACAATATGCGAAGGAGGCCGCGACTGGGCTGGAGCGGCTTTGCTTAGCTTTGGAGTTGTACTCGGCACGGTCGCCATCAATTTGGGGGCACCCGAAGAAGCAGCGACCTTGATTTTCAGAGCCAACTCAGAAGCAATTTCCGAGAGACGACCGGTGGAGGCTTGCTGAGGCTTGGTGACGAAATCGAAGGCTCCCAAGGAGAGCGCTTTTAGCGTGAGCGAGGCGCCCTCTTCGGTGTGCGCGCTGACGACAATGACAGGAACGCGGTGCTTTCGCGTAATCTCGCGAAGCGTCTCGAGCCCATCCATCCGCGGCATTTCGAGATCGAGCGTGACCACGTTGGGGCGCAACTCCTCGATCTTGCGGAGACCAATCAAACCGTCCATGGCTGTTCCAACCACCTCGATGGACGGGTCGTTGAGCAAAGTTTGTGGGATCAGCTTCCGCATCAGGGCGGAATCGTCGACGACAAGAACGCGGACTCTGCTCCTCATGCTATGGCCCCCAAGGCCGGGATTCGCGACAGATGCGAAATCACCGCCGCGACGTTCAGGATCAGCACAACCGTTCCATCTCCGAGGATTGAGGCCCCACTCACAAGAGGCGAACTGACAAGTTTGTCCTCCAGCGCCTTGATAACCAGCTCCTCTTCACCAATAAGGCTCTCGACAGCAAGACCAAAACGGCGCCCGCCCATTCCGATGACGACAACGAAAAGGCGCTTGGTTCGCTCTGCAGGGGTTTGACGGCCGAGCTTGTCGAGGCGAACGAGACTCAATACCTGGTCGCGGAGCTGGAAGACCTCGCGCTCATCGATTCGATGAATGTCCTGATCGGTGATGCGGGTGATTTCGACAACAGAGGCCAATGGAACTGCATAAAGGCGCCCGCCAACTCGAAAGAGAAGCGCTTGAATACTGGCGAGCGTCAACGGGACCAGCAGGCGAAATGTCGTCCCCTTGCCGCGGTCGCTGTGGAGCTCAACCGAACCCTTAAGGCTTTCAACCGCACCTTTAACGACGTCGAGACCGACGCCGCGCCCCGAAATCTCGGTGATTTCATCAGCGGTGCTTAGCCCCGGCACGAATATGAGTTGCAAGGCCTCGGATTCGTTCAGGCGGCCGGCTTCTTCTGCTGAAAGAATCTTTTGTTCAATGGCGCGACGGACGATTTTTTCACGATCGAGCCCGCGGCCATCGTCCGAGATTTCAATTACGACGTGCTCGCCATTGTGATACGCGCTGAGCCGGATCGTTCCGCGCTGCGGTTTGCCTGCCGCGACGCGTTCGGCCGCGGTCTCAATGCCGTGATCGGCGGCGTTCCGGACCAGATGAGACAAAGGATCGGCAAGGGTGTCCAAGATGCCTTTGTCGAGATCCGTGTTTTGCCCTTCCATTTCGAGCCCAACGTCTTTATTGCGCAATCGTGCGACGTCTCGCACTATTCGCGGGAACCGCCGGAAAAGCTGCTCGACGGGGACCATGCGTATTTTCATGACTGATTTATGAAGCTCTTCCAAGACGCGAGATTGGAATGAGATTGCGTCGGAAAATTTCGTTCGTAGCGGGTCGTGAACGTGCTGACGATCGAATTCCGCAATCGCTCGCTGCAGCATCGATTTGCTGATGATCAGCTCTCCGACCAGGTTCATGACGGTATCGATGCGACCTGCGTCGACGCGCAGCGTGTTTTCGGCTGCATGTATTGCGGCCGCCGCTATGCTCACTTCGCGATGATCTAGATCCGCGGTGTTGGCTTGGACGGAGTCGGACTTCACGCCCGCAGCAATGGCGGCGGCTTCAGATTCAACCAGAATTTCGAGCAGGTCGCGGGATTCGGCGGGTTGGAGCGAGATCCGATCCAAAACAATTTTCGTGACGACGGAAGGCACGTGGCAACGCTTCTGGATCCAGTCGGGGCTTTTTTCAGTTGCGAGCGCGGCCTCGATCAAAGAAACGTTTTGCGGCAGTGCGGCTGGATCCGGGCGGAGCGCGATGATATTTCCGGCGCTCTCCAAGGCTTTCCTTGCCAGTTCGAATGCGGCCACCGGTAGCAGATTCTGGCTGTCAAGGTGCAGCGCGACGTTGTAGACAGGTTCGTTGCGGTTCAAAACCTCGGCGATCATGAGCCGTTCGTATTCGGTCCATTCGAATTTCGCTTCGGATAATGAGGCTTCGGGCGCGACAACGGATTTGTGCAAGAGGCGGCGAATGTGATCTCGCAGCACCGTACCAGCGGGGGGCTGTAGCTTGTTACGGTAAGCGGAGAGGATTTCGTCAAATGTGTCGGCAGCCGTCAAAATGGTTTCGGCAATCAGGCCGGCATTCTGCTGCGCAATTTCCGGAGTGAGCGCGTCTTCCAATTCGTGGGCCAGCTCGCTTAGCTGTTTGAAGCCGCAGGCGGCAGAATCGCCCTTCAAGGTGTGCACCGCGCGCCGAACATGACGGAGCTGTTCCGCGTCGGCAGGACGCTCTTCGAGAGCGAGGCCGGCCTCGTTCATGCTTTGGAGAATCTCCTGGGCGCTCTCAAAAAAGAGCTCCAGGAGTTCCGAAGCCTGTTCGTCAGAAGGGAAGTTCACTCCTGTGCCTCGATTCGCTGGTACACGGTCGCATTGTTACGGTGGATCATGTGAAATTTGGTCGTCAGGCCAAACAGACTCTCGGCGTGACCGACGAACAAGTAGCTGTCCGGATTAAGGCAGTGATAGAACTTCTCGATCAGGCGTATCTGCTCGGGAGCGTCAAAATAGATCATCACATTACGGCAGAAAATCGCATCATTGCCGCGCGGTAGGTATTCCGTTTTCAGGTTGTGAAAGTCGAATTGAACCAGATTCTTGAGAGCCGGCTTGACGGCATATTTGTCTCCGACTTTTTCAAAATACCGCAGCCGGCAGGTGTAATCGACCGTATCCATTTGGGCTTCGTTGTAAATTCCTTGCTGCGCGGTCAGCAGCGCGGAGTAATTGATGTCCGAAGCCAGGATTTCCACTTTCCATGGCGGTGGAATTAGAGGTTTTGGTGTCGGAACATCAAAAGGGAGCGGGTTTCGCAGGTAATAGTATGCGAGCGCATCGCAGATGAGAATCGCCAGCGTGTAAGGTTCCTGGCCGGTGGAACAACCGGCACTCCAAATTCGCAAGGACCAGTCGCGCCGCTCCTGCTTGCGGCGTAGAAGATCCTCGAGAATCACCTTCTGAAAGAGATCGAGTTGCGGGCGAATGCGAAAAAAGCTAGTTTCGTTGACCGTCAGGTTTTCGAGCAGCGCACTCAGTTCCTGCTTGCCCGCACGGCTCGTCAGGAGCTGGTAGTAGCCGTAGAACGAATCCATTTGGCAGGCTTTCAGGCGCCGCTGAAGGCGATCCCGCAGGAAGTGGGTGCGGCGCTCGTCGAAATACATCCCGCACTCTTGATAAACGAGCGTCTGCAGCAGCTTCAATTCAGCATCCGTGAGAGGAACCTGCGCGCTGGCTGTGGACATTATTCCTCGCTAGCTCTGAGCATCCGGTCAAGAACCCCGGTGCGCACCTGCTGGAACCGTATCGGCAGGCTCCGCGGCTTCATCGATCCCGCGAAGCTCTCCCCGCTGCAAAATCTTATTCACGTCGAGCAGAATGACGAGCCGGCCCTGCAGCTTGCCGACGCCGGTGATGTAATCGACCTCGCCTTCTTTGAAGAGATTGTTCGGTTCTTCGATCTCCGAGGGCGGAATACGCAAGACTTCCGAGGCAGAGTTCACGATCAGGCCGATAATCCGCTTTTCGAGCTCGACGACAACAATTCGATTTCTCCGATTCGCTTCGAAGATCTTTTGGCCGAAGCGTTTGCGCAGATCGACGATGGGAACGATCCGGCCGCGCAGGTTGATGACACCTTCGATGTGGTCAGGCGCGTTGGGAACGGACGTGATTTCCGGAACGCGCACGATTTCACGGACGATCGAAATGGGCAGCCCAAAGGTCTCTTGTCCGATGCGAAAACCGACGATCTGTAGGTCCTTGTCCATGTTCGGCGGTTAGGTTTCAGGACCTGACTACTTCGGCGTACTCCTCAGATGCGTGGTGCTCGGGCTCGAAGGCCTGCCGGCGAGCAGGGGAACGGCGCTTTTCAGCATGGATCTCCTCAATTACGAACCGGTCCATCAAATCGAGCAAGCCGCGAGAAAGCTTCGACATTTGCTCTGCAGCGGCCGCCAATTCAGTCGAACTTGATGTCGATTGCTGGACCATCTCGCGCATCCTTTCCATCGCGCGCACCACTGCTTGAGCTCCGGAGGCTTGTTCTTCGACGGAAGAGTTGATCTCCTGAGTGATTTCGGTGAGCTGGGTGGTTGCTTTGGCAATCTGCGAGGAGCCGCTCGACTGTTCCATAGTTGCGGCACCGATTTCTTGAGAGAATTTGTAGACTTCTGAAACGACGTCAGAAATTTTTCCGAGCGCCGAACCGAGATCCCTATTCAGCACGAGCCCTTCTTGAACCATCGTCGTGCTCTTTTCCATGTTCTCCACGGCTTCGCGGGCTTCCTCTTGAATGCCTTGAATCAGCTCGGAGATTTCTTTGGTTGATTGAGTGGATTTTTCCGCGAGCTTTCTAACTTCTTCCGCGACAACCGCGAAACCCAGGCCGTGCTCGCCCGCTCGAGCGGCTTCGATCGCGGCGTTGAGGGCGAGCAAGTTCGTTTGCTCGGCCAGATCGTCGATAACCTCGATAATCTTGCCGATGTTGTCTGCACGCTTGCCGAGAATATCGATTATTTCGGCCGAGGACTGAATCGCCTGACTCGTGCGGTTGAGTCCTTCGGTGGCCTTTTCCATCGTGACCATCCCGGTGCGAGCTTCTTCACGAGACCGGTGGGAAATATCGACCAGGAGCTTGGCCGTATCAGCAACTCGCTGAATGGAGGTGACCATCTGGTCGATTGACGCCGATGTTTCAGCAACACTTGAGGCTTGCACTTGCGTGTTTTTGACCACGTTCTGGACGTTGATGCTCATTTCGTGCATCGTGCTGGTCACCTCATCGATTGCAGAAGCGGCTTGCACGCTCACCTTTGCTGACTCGTCGGAGGCGCTTGCCATCTGTCCGGCGCCGCTGGCGACTTGGGAAGCACTATCGCGGACCTGGCGAACCATGTTGCGGAGGCCCTGAGTCATCCGTGAAAACGCTTTCGACATCGTGTCCTGCTGGGAGCGAGGCTGAACGGAAACTGAAAGCTCCCCCTCGGCAATTGCCGCCGACACCGACGCCATTTCCTTGAGGTGCGAAATCATCTTGTTGAAATTGTCAGCGAGAATTCCCACTTCATCGGAACGATGGATGTCAATGGTTTGATCCAGATCGCCCGTATCACCGATTTTCTTGGCGACTTCAATGAGGTGCCCGAGCGGGTCGGTAATCGATTTGGCCGTGTAGAAGGCGATGAGTCCACCAGCCAGAACTGCCAGTAACGTTCCCACGGTCGTGCAGATCGCGTTTACGAAGGTCGCAGAGGTCGAAGACTCCTCGGAAGCGTCTTTTGCTCGCTGTACCGAACGGTCTGCCTCGTCCAAGATTGCGGTCGACTTGCTGACCCAGGACATCGGATCGTGCTGGAGATAAAAGATCTGCAGATCGGAGACGGTGGCGTCACCGGAGTCGACCTGATGGCGTTTGTCCATCATGGCTTTCGCAAAATTCTCGGACCACGAATGTTCGTTGTCGTCTACTTGAGTCAGGGACTCGCGAAGCTTGAGGTCGTGGGCGCTTGCTTCGCTCTGCCGGAGCAGGCCGTCCAAATCCGCGATTCCTTTGTTGGTCTTCTCTTGATCGCGTAGGTCGCCGCTGAGAAGGTAGTTAGCAAGCGAGAGGTGATTTTCGACAATTTTGCTGCGAATGTTTGCGATGGCCTGGACATCGGCGAATGTCGCCGAAACATCGTCCTGAGCGTCGAATTGCCGCACCACCGTGACGATGTTGATTATGAGCAATACGAGCATGATCGCCAGGATGGAACCGAATCCCCAGTAAAGCTTCTTACCAATCGTCATTTGAAAAAGCCTCCGCTTCCCCGCTCCTCAGAGCCCCAGAACATCCAAGTCCGAGCTATTGCCCATTGAATTCGAATTCGATGACTTCCGTTGTTTCCTTGGGAGCCGGCTCAAAACGCCATTTTTTGAGAGCGTCGAGCGACGCATTGATCAGCAGCGGGCTTCCCCCAACCACCTTTGTGCTGGACACGTGACCATCGGGGGCGATCGTCGCCTCGATCTTGACTTTGCCGGTAACGTTCAGCTGTTTTGCCAACGGCGGATAATCAGGGGCGACCTTTACGCGAACCTTGCGCTTGGATTCATCGGCGGCGGTGTCTTGCGCCGAGGCGGTTCGAATCACAGCTGTCGAAACCCCCAGAAGCAGAATCAAACCCAAGCCCAACCGCATGATCCTCAGTTTCATAAGCTCCTCACAGCAGAAAACTCCGGGAGCAGAAAGTGCAATGGCAGTGCCAGCCAAATAGGTTGTTGGGGCAGTTCTCGTAAGTGAGCAACAGGCTTCTAAGTGGCGTAGATAAGGGGAGTTAGGTTGTAAGAAGCCGGTGCAGTTGAAGAGGGGTGCGACCGGCGGGCGTCTCACCAGGGGGATGAATTCATACAAAAGTCTCAATTCTGCGACGTTGACTGATTATTCGTTACAGCAACCCCGGGGGGCGCAATCCTTGCTCAAAATGAGATAGCACCCTAACGTGTAGTGGATAGGCGAACGCGCGCAGCCCCAAAACCTCTATGCGTGCTTTGAATCCAGTCAGGCATGTCCAAGTCCGTTCTCGTCTGAAATCATTCGAGAGCCTGTCCTCCCAACTTTCCGCCGCAACTCTGGAACTGACGCCCACACTTGGCACTACGGAGTTCGCCCGCCGATTGACGAATCGCATCACCGAAATGTTCAGCGCACGAACGGCTGTGCTCGCGCTCAACTCTGGCACTGGGTGGGAGATCGCATCGATTAGCGGTCCAGCCCAGTGCTGGAATGAGGCGATTCGGACGCGTTTGGCTAGGAATGTCGCAGAGGAGATGGCCCTGCCATCGAGTGGCTCTCGTTCGGGTCTGGGCTCGGACCTATTGGAGCGGGAGCTTGCGGAAGAATTAGGATGGCACGACGTAACACTTGTAAGGCTCATGGAGAGTGAGACGTCGTCGTTGATGGGTGTGCTGTGCGCGGCCGATTTGGGACGTGAACTTTCTTCGGGCGAGCGGCGCAGCCTCGAAGCGGTGGCGAGCCATGCCGCGGTGGCACTTGAAAACTTGCGTCTCTTCAAGCGCATCGAGCAGTCACGGAAACAATGGGTGGAAGATCTCGACGCTATCACGGATTTTGTGATCGTTCATGACAGCGACGGCCAGGTACT
>Ga0187783_10000402_pt1 | contig 31883 bp, 22 predicted proteins | sample 1015_SJ02_MP02_2_FD_132471 | JGI IMG/M metagenome (GOLD analysis project Ga0187783, IMG submission 132471) | Tropical peat soil microbial communities from peatlands in Department of Meta, Colombia - 1015_SJ02_MP02_20_MG | ecosystem: Environmental > Terrestrial > Soil > Wetlands > Peat | place... | reverse complement strand
GAGATGTACGCGAAGCCCAAGCCGCGTCGTTACAGCGCTTGCTTGCGGTGCCTATTTATGAGCTCCGCTATCGCGATCTTGACTGGGCTGTGAATCGGCTCGAGGCTCTGGTCCGGGAGGGCGCCTGACGTGGCGAGCAAGCGGCTGGAAACGATGGAACAGGAGTAGGTTTGATTGCTGCATGCTTGTTTCGGTTTTTGCTCGGCAGGGACCCCTTGCCAGTATCACAGGTTGGCAGCGACGCGGCTCTTAGCGTTGGTCCTTGCTTCTATTTTTTTTAACAGGCAGCCAGCTCGTGCTCGTTCATGATGCCTAAGATTCCGCATACAGTCACGGCTCTCTTGCAGGCGCTACGATTTCGCAATCCCCAGACCGTGGCACTGGCGGCCCTGCAGGACTCGCAATGGAACGAACTGCTTTCCTTTTGCGACCTGATGCATCTCACGCTTCCGCTGGGACGAGCTTGCGCCGACGTGCTTCCCGGCTGGGTCCGCTCGCGCATCGAGCAAAACCTTGCCGACAACGTACAGCATTTCGAGCGCGTCAAGGCAACTTATTCAGAGGTTGCTCAGGCGCTGCTTGAAAACGCCGTGGAATGTCTGGTGATCAAGGGTTTTGCCCAATATCCAGATTTCGTGGAAGATCCTCGCCTGCGCCCCCAGTCGGACATTGACCTGTTCTGCCCGCGCGAGTCAGTCTTTCAGGCTCGCAACACACTTCTGGGACTTGGCTACGTGCCCGATGATGTGCTGGAACGCTCGGGCTACCAACCCGAAGTCGCTCCCGAATCGCTTCCCTCCGATCACCTTCCAGTCATGACTCGAAAAACAAATTGGCAGTGGGAGGGGAACTTTTTTGACCCCGAAATCCCAGTAGGAGTGGAACTTCATTTTCGTTTTTTCAACGAACATTTCACACGATTGTCGCCGCCAGGACTGGACCGATTCTGGGAGCGGCGCGTTGACCGATCTCTCGATGAAATCCGATTTGTTGGCCTCAGTCCGGCCGACAATCTCGCTTATGTATGCCTACACCTCTTACGCGATCTGCAGGTGGGCGCGTGGATTATTAAGTATTCGCACGAGCTTGCAGGCTTCTTGCACCACAGTGCCAATAACCAATCCTTCTGGCAGAGGTGGCAAGAACTGCACAATGAACGATTGCGCGGGCTTGAGGCCGTAGCTTTTCGCCTGGCGATTGAACTGTTCCCCTGCGATCTATCGGATCACGCCACAGCGGAGATCGAGAGATTACCCGCGCCCATCCAGGAATGGTTTCGGCTGTTCGCATACTCGCCACTCGAGCGAGTCTTTCGCCCCAATAAGGATTTCTTGTGGCTGCACGTGGCGATGCTCGAATCCAGGCGCGATCGGTTGGCCATTGTGCGTCAAACTCTTCTTCCGTCACGTGTTCCGCCCATTGATCTTCCTGGACAAGACACGAACCCGCAGGGACAGCCACGCAAATTCTGGCCCTCGCAGCGGTACGCAAAGTATGGTTTCTTCCTCGCACTCCGAGTCAGCCATCACGGCCGCGCGCTCGTCTCGTCACTGTGGCATGGCTTCCTCTGGTGGTTGGGCTCGAAGGACTCGGAAAAGAGTTCTGCAGGTTTTATAGTTAATTGTTGACATTGTCAGAGCCCCTAATCGCAATTCCTGGGCAGCAGATGAAGCCTGCGCGATCTTCACGGCTGGGTTTTCTAGACATCGGCGCCGAGCTGGGTGAGTCTTGCTATGTGGTGGCCTAAGAACGTTCGCTCGCGGCCGTCGCGGTCGCCCAGAAATCGCTCCCCAAGCTTCGTCCAACTTAGCAGCTGTCAGATGCAGCAGACGCCGAGGCTTTAAGTACAGGTCGGCGCTGTCTCCGGCTGCAGTCTCTTCGCATCCACACTCGGCTTGGGTAATTTCACAATGTTCTTCAATTGGCGATTGATCCAGAGCTCGACGGGAAAGCTGTAGAAATCGTAATTCAGGCGCATGCGAGCTGGGTAGGCGGTAACGTGCTGAATCGCCTTGGCAAGCCGGCTATGGCCCTTGGTGGCGATGGGAGCGCGATCGAAGGCGATACGCAGGTAATCTCGCATGGTTTGAACTCGCTGGTGATCGCTGCCTTTAAGCCAAGGCAGAACCGTGTAACGCGGAAAATAGTCCACCCAACCTTCCAAGGATTTCGGAACTTCGATGCCCAACTGCGCTGCCTGATGAAAGATTGGCGAACCTGGATAGGGGGTAAAAATGTTGGTCCAGAACTCTGCGCCGGGAAACTTTTGGCAGATATCCATCATGAAGCTGACGGTCTCACGGCGTTCCTTCGGTCCCTCCCCCGGAAACCCGAAAATAATGTTGAAGGAGGGGATGACACCCGCTCGTATGCAACGCTCGGTGGATTGATAGATGTCGCCGAGAACCTGGAAATCCTTGTTCATCAGCTTCATGACGGTAGGAGAAGCGGTTTCGATCCCCTGACAGATCTGATGCAGCCCGGAACGGCGCAGGAGAGTCAATTCGTTAATGCTAAGCCGGGCTGTCAGATTGGTCGTAGCCTGAATGCTCCACTTGAACGTTCCGCCCGCACGGATCAACCCCTCCGCGATCGCCAGCGATCGGTCGAGGTCGACGAGAAAATTGTCATCTGCCAACCACAGCAGTTCCAGCCGGTAACGCCGTGTCAATGCGATGGTTTCCTCGACCACTTGCTCGACGGAAAGGGCATTCCACTTGCGTCCGTAGACTCCGGCGTTGGTGCAATAGGCGCAGTTGAAGGGGCAGGCGAAACTGGAAACGTACATGGCCCATCGCCGGCCGCAGATTTTCTCGTACGCGTCAAAGTCCGCCAGCTGATAGGCCTTGGCCGGCATCTGCTCGATCCTCTTCAGAGGACGTTCGGGCGTGAAATGAAGCTTGCCGTCGCGCTTGAATCCGATGCCGAGAACATCATCGAGAGGGGCATCGTCGCGCAAGCGATCCGCGACCGCGAGCATGCTATCTTCGCCCTGGGCGCGAACCACGATATCCACGTAGGGGGCCTCGAGCGTCTGGGTAGGCAACAGGGACGGGTGCCACCCCCCGAGAATTATGGGAAAGTTGGGGTCCCACTTCTTGATCGCCTTGGCGACATCTACGGTTTCGCGGATCATGGGCCCGGTCACGAGCGAAATGCCTAAGCAGAGGGCATCCTTCACTTCCTCCATGATTCGCTTCTTGTAGTCGGGTGCGATCGAGGCATCGATGATGCGGATGTCATACCCCGCATCGAGCAGCGGAGTTGCAATGCCGAGGATGCCAAGAGGGGCAGTTGCCTCAATGCTCGAAAAGGAAGCGACAAAAAATACAATCTTTTTCGACGATTTCACGTGAGTGCCTTTCCCTGTTTCAACCGTGACCGAAGACCTCGACGTCGATTGGCCAGCTACTGAAATGGCACGCTCTACGCAGAATTTTGCAGCCCAGCATGTCTTCCACGCAATCTGGCAGTTGCGTACCGGGACTCATTCAACTCAAAAAGTAGAGAGGAAAGGGTATCACGCGGCAACCCGGCGTTTGTATCTAAATTGTCAAAACTCTGCAAAATCAACCCTGCCCCACGGCCTTACCTGTTCCGTCCGCCAACAGCTCTTCCCTACCCTGCTGCGGAATGTGGCCCACGAGACCGGGACGTCGCGTTTCCTATTTTGGTTCTAGTGCTGCGCGGACACCTCGGTGTTAAGGAATCTTCCTCGAAGCTTCGATTGAGGAAGCCAAACCGTCGCGACATATCGACAACCCGTCGCTGGTTGGCTGCAAAATTCCGTTCCAGGCGAGAGATCACCTGCGCCGGCACCGCGTCCGTTTTTGTGCTCTTGAGCTTCTCGAGGAAGTAGAAGGTCAAGTCCAGCCATCGGAGGACGCGCTCCCATTCGTCTGACCTTCTTAAGCTCCTGGACGCGGTGAGAGGGGGGCTCGAAAAACTCAGGAACTCGACATGTCTTCGACGGGGGTTCGCCTCACAACCACACCTCCGCCGATTCCTTTCGCGTAGTTCCTGTCCGGTGCCCTGTCCTAAACGTTCTCATTAGCCTCACTGATAATCCCTAGCGAGTCGAGCCGTCGAAAGTGGCAGAGGAGGATGGCGGGCACTTGGCAAGCATCTTTGAAGGAGTGGGCTTTGCCCGCTCGGGCAAAGATCGGCTCTTCGGGATCGCCCAGACAGAGTGACAAGCGCGTCTGGCACTCAAATCCGCCAGCGTGAAACCCCTGGACAATTTCTTCCGCTACGCGGGGAAGCATTTCAATCTCAACCGCAGTGCCCTCGTCACGAAAGCCAACTCGCCAGCCGCGTGCGTAGGCTTCGGGGTGAAGATCGCTGAGGAAAACATCGGCTCCGGGTTTCATCACACGCCGCAGCTCGCGCACCAAGGAGCCCAGGTCTTCGATATGCCCCAGGGCAAAGGAGCAGATTGCCAGATCGAAGACAGCGGCGCGGAACGGGAGACTCTCGCAGGCCGCTCGGGCCAGCCTCCCCGTGATCGCATCTTTCTTTCGAGCGACTCTCAGCATCGCCGCTGAGCGATCAATGCCCACCCCCGAGTGGGCGCCTCGTGCCATGATCTTTTCGAGCCAGCGACCGGTGCCGCATGCCAGGTCTAGAACCCTCTTTTTGCGTACGTCCACTAACCGTGGCAAGAGGTGACGTTCTTCGCACGCAAGGAGCGGGTTCGGGGTACAGTCGTAGATCGAGGCCCACCGCTCGTAGCCCTCTCGAACCGGAACCGGGATGGAAGCAATTGCGCCCGGAAGTCTGGCTCCGTGTCGAGCGCTTGCCTTTGAATCTAGGGCTGTTCTGCTGTTCACAGGCTTTCTGCCTTGGGCTTCCGCAGCTCGATAACCTGCTGCATCCATCTCAGTTCCAAGGGTGCCCCGTAGATACCCAGGCGATAACGCCAACTGCTCATTGCCTTTAGCGCGAGTCGCCCCCAATTGGGCAAGCGAATGTCTTGGACTGTCGGCCAACGCGAGGACACGACGAGCTCGAAGTTGTCGATCAACTTTTTGGTTGGGGGACGCAGCCAAGGCGTCTGAGGGTCTTTCTGGGTGGCAAAGCGCTGCCAGCGTTCCGTGGCCCATTCATCGGGTGTGGTGGGGAATTGGATTTGATCCTCGACCTCACCGTACATGCGAGCGCGCTGGGGTACGGGTGTGTAATGCTCGACGATGATCTCGGCATCCGGATTCAAGCGTTTCAACTGTCGGATAAATCCGATACATTCGTGGGTGTCGCCCTCCGGATCCTTTGGGTTTCCGAAGATGATGGAGAACTCCGGGATAATGTCAAACCCGCGAATGCGCGAAGCCAGAGCCAGGGTGTCCTCGGCGCGGAGATCTTTGTTCATCTCCTTCAGAATCGCGTTGGACCCGGATTCAGCTCCAAAGAAAATCATGGTACAGCCGGCCTTGCGCAGCGCTTCGAAGGTGCCGTCCGAATATTTCATCATGATGTCGGCTCGTCCTTCGCACCACCAGCGCAGCTGAAGCGGGCGAAGGCGGTCGGCAAGTTCGCGGGTGTGATCTTCGCGCAGAAAGAAGTTGTTATCGTAAAACTGTACGGCGTCGACTCCGTAGGTACCCACCAGATGTCGCAGCGTGGCTTCGGTGCGAGCCGGCGATTCCATCTTCTGCCGGCTGCCGGAAAATGTGACCACGCCACAGAAGTTACAGCGATAAGGGCAACCGATGCTTGCCTGATGCACGGCAGTGCGCCGTCCTAGAAACGTCGGTAGAAGGTATCTGTCCACCGCGAGGCGGTGATAGGGATACCCGGGAAAATCGTTGAGGCTCCTCATCGGGCGCTCAAGGTTGTGTTGAACTGAGCCATCAGGATTCCTAAAGGAGAGGCCAGAAATGTCCTTGAGATCGCGACGGCCGCGCACTGCATCGAGCAGTTCCAGGAACGTCTGCTCTCCCTGGCCGCGCACGGCATAATCCACATAGTCCGCGTTGAGCGCGGCTGCCGTGTAGTTGGAGGCGAAATAGCCTCCCCAAACGATGGGCACCTGTGGAAAACGGGAACGGATTTCGCGACAGCTGGCAACGGCACCGACGGTCTGCGGACCGGGCATGACCGTAACCGCCAAGAGCTCGATGGGCCGCTCCTTAATCAGCGCGACCAAAGTCTCGGTGGGATGTGGATCGAGGTTGCCATCGACGATGGCGTATTCTTCCTTGCCTTCGATAACCCCGGCGATGGCGAGAACCGACAACGGAAGACGCCGGTTGCGAGGCCGGGTTGCTTTCGGGTTATAAAAGAGGATCATCTACCGACACTCGTGGCCAGAAGGGACCCTCCCGTCTCGCAGACCTGGGGAGCGAGTACAGCACATAAGGTACCAACCGCGGTGTTCTGGTTTGTCTACAGCTTGTCAAACTTGTGCAAAATTTCCCATGGCTGCATTATCGATGCCCAACCAGTGGCACTTGGAGAAGTGACAGAAATTTGACAACCCACTGACAAATCGCCTAGTTGTTCCAAATAGAGTACTATAGCCAAACTAACGCAAAGTGGAAAGATTTGTCACGAACTCACAAAGTCGTGTTGTTCTATCCGCCCTATAACGGCCCGCCGTTAGGAGCGCCCCTTTCGCTGTTATGTCTCGCCTCTCCTCTGCTCGAGGCGGGCTTTGAAGTCAAGCTTGTCGACAACCTGCTTTCGCCGGATTACGAACAGACGATTCTGCGCGAAGCCTCGGACGCTCTTTGCCTGGGGATCTCGGTGCTCACCGGACCCCATATCGGAGCGGCCGTTCGAGTCTCCCGGGCGGTCAAGAAGCAGCACCCAAAGATGCCGGTTGTGTTTGGCGGTTGGCACTCGAGTCTGGCTACCGAGCAGACGTTGGGCGAGCCTTTTGTAGACGCCATTGTAAGAGGGCAAGGTGAGCTGACCCTCGTCGAGCTGGTACAGCGAATCGCGGACGGACGTGACTGGCACGGCGTGCGTGGCCTCTCGTTCAAGGATGGCAGCGGAGACATCATTCATGAGCCGGAGAGGCCGGTTGCGAACATCAACGAGCTGCCGGCGCCTGCCTATCACCTGGCGGATCCTGGGATCTACGCAGCCGCATCGGGCGTCAGGCAACTGGCCTACACCAGCAGCGTGGGCTGCCCCTACCAATGCAATTACTGCACCGACCAGGTTTTCTACAAGCGGCGCTTCAACGCCTACCGCGTGGAAAGAGTGGTGAATGAGCTCGCCGAGCTGGTACCGCGCTATGACATCGCGCATGTGCCCCTGTTTGACTCCAACTTCCTGGTGGATCGAAAGCGGGCCGTGGCAATTGCAAAGGGAATCATTGCCAGCGGAATTCGGTTCCAGTGGGACTTCCAGACATCCACAGATTTCTTATCCCTCATGAGCGAAGAAGACGTTCGCCTGTTCGCCGAGAGCGGTGTGCGCCACATCGGATTCGGTACCGAGTCCGCCTCCCAGGAAGTACTGGCGCTGATGAACAAGCGCTTCCAACATGTGGAACAGATGGTGGAGACAGCGCGCAAGACGTACCTGGCAGGGATTCACGTCGTGTTCAACATCATTCTGGGTTACCCGGGAGAGACCGAGGCCCATCGCCAGCAGACGTTTCGCATCATGAGCGATATTGCCAAGGAATACTCGAACGTCAGCTTTTCACCCAACATTTTTACTCCCTATCCCGGGATTCCCATCTGGCCTCAGCTCAAGGAAATGGGGGTTCGGGAGCCGCAATCTTTGGAGGAGTGGGAGACCTTGGCGTTGGGCACCAATGTTTTGCCGTGGTTGCGCGGGGAAGAGCTCGAAAGGCTCCAACGCGGTTTGGAGTATTTCCTCCTGAACAACCAGATTCGCAAGGTGACCACCAAAGTCCCCTGGCTGCGGCGCGGTGCCCGGCGGCTTCTCGGAGCGCCGATCCGTTGGCGAATTGGCAAGAGCCGTTACTCGTTTCCATGGGAACTCTGGTTGTCGCGCACGGTGGAAAAAGTGGTGACTCGACGATCTCTGTTGACCGGGCAGGCCCTCCCGGAACGTACGCAGGAAGTTTGTTGATTTCAACTAACGACAGTGAAAGGTAACTGACGTGGCTGATGTCCTGCTGACTCATTCCTACCACCTTTACTACGACCGCAAACAAACGCGGAAGATGCAGCCCTATCCCCCGCTGGGTACGCTCTATGCCGCCGCCATGCTGCGCCGTGCGGGGCTGTCCGTCGCGGTATTTGACACGATGCTCAATGATCCGGAGGAAGGATTTCAGGCTGCTCTCTCCGAGCATCAGCCAAGACTCGTAGTGGTGTTTGAGGACAACTTCAACTTCCTGTCGAAAATGTGCCTGACCCGCATGCGCGAAGTCGCGTATTACATTCTTGAGATCTCGAAGCGGGCGGGGGTCACGACGCTGGTGAACGGCTCGGACGCCTCCGATCACATCCAAGATTATTTGCAAAGAGGTTTTCGTTGTGTGCTGCTTGGCGAAGCGGAATGGACGTTGCTAGAAGTGGCCCTGCACCTCCTGAAGGGGGAGGAAGCAGCACTCAACCGCGTTCCCGGGCTTGCCTATCTGCATACGCACACCGGGGAAGTCGTGAGAACCGAGCGGCGCGGCCTCATGCGCAATTTGGATGATCTGCCGTTCCCTTCTCGCGATCTCATCGATGTGGGCCAGTACCAAAGCGCATGGAAAGCTGCCCACGGCTACTTCTCTCTGAATCTCGTGGCGAGTCGCGGTTGCCCCTACCGCTGCAACTGGTGCGCGAAACCTATTTACGGAGACTCATTCTCAGTTCGCTCCGCGGGAATGGTCGCCCAGGAGATGCGCCAACTCAAGTACGAATTCGGGGCCGAGCACCTCTGGTTTGCCGACGACATTTTCGGGTTGCGAGCGAAGTGGCTTCGCGAACTTGCCGCCGAAGTGGAGAGGCTGGACGCGGCCGTGCCCTTCAAGATGCAGTCCCGCGTGGATTTGATGACCGCCGACAACGTCTGCTCGCTGCGCCGAGCCGGTTGTGCGGAAGTGTGGATGGGCGCGGAGTCCGGATCGCAAAAAATCTTGGATGCCATGGACAAGGGTACGCGGGTGGACCAAATTGCCAGGGCGCGGGAAAACCTCCGCCGCGAAGGGATTCGAGCCTGTTACTTCCTGCAATTCGGATATCCAGGCGAGACTTGGCGGGACATTCAAAGCACCATCCAACTCGTGCAAGACACACGGCCGGATGACATTGGTGTCTCAGTTTCCTACCCGCTACCGGGAACCAAGTTTTTTGATCGCGTTCAGGCGCAGCTCGGAGAGAAAAAGAACTGGTCCGACAGTGAAGACTTGGCCATGATGTTTCAAGGCGCCTACACCAACGAGTTTTATCGCGCTTTGCACGATGCCTTGCATGCCCAGGTCGACTCTTGGAACTCGGGCATCTCTCCGGATGCCGTGAGGGACGGGCACCTTGAAGCTAAACCTGACGAGCTGTGGAGGCGCGTGATGCGGCTGGAAAAGACATGCCGCAATCCGAAGCCCACGGTTCTACGCGGAGTCCCGGAGCAGCAGTTGGCACGCCTCGAAGCCCCGGTGTATGCGACAAGCTTTGACGAGCTTCTGAATGTCCTCAGAAGCTAAGCTTCCTCATGGACATCCTTCTCACCCACGGTTACTTCCTCTACGAGGATCCGAAGGAGCTTCAGATCATGAAGCCCTATCCTCCGTTGGGAATCCTGTACATTTGCTCTCACTTGCGCAAGAAGGGCCTCGGTGCGGAGGTATTCGATTCCACGTTTTCATCGCGACAGGAGTTATGGGCTCTCTTGCGACAGGGGACGCCGTCCGTTCTTGGCATCTATGCGAATTTGATGACGCGGTCGAATGTGATTGAGATTCTGCGCGTCGCCAAGGAATCGGGATGGCAAACCGTTGTCGGAGGACCGGAACCAGGTGCCTATGTTCAGGAATACCTCGCGGCCGGCGCCGACGTGGTTGTCATCGGCGAGGGCGAAATTACGTTGGAAGAACTCGTGCCGGCACTGCGAAAGCGCGCCATCGACAACTTGCATCAGATCGACGGAATCGCGTTCCGGGCGCCGAACGGTTCCGTGATACGGACCAAAGCGCGCGAGCAGATCAAGGATATTGACGCGCAGCCTTGGCCCGCTCGGGAATCGGTCGACATGGCACGCTATGTGGAGGTTTGGCGCCAGCACCACGGCATGGGGTCGGTCTCCCTGATCACCGCGCGCGGCTGTCCCTATCGGTGCCGCTGGTGCAGCCACGAAGTCTTCGGGAAAACGCACCGCCGCAGGAAGGCCACGTCGGTGGCCAACGAACTCGAATGGTTGATCGACCAGTATCAGCCCCAAATGGCATGGATGGCTGACGATGTGTTCACCATCCATCACGGGTGGCTCTTTCAGTACGCAGCCGAGCTCAAGCGTCGAGGGTTGAAATTGCCGTTCGAGTGCATCTCGCGCGCCGACCGGCTGAATGGTCAGGTCATCGAAACCCTAGCCGAGATGGGCTGCTTTCGCGTTTGGATTGGCTCGGAGAGCGGCTCACAGCGAATCCTCAATGCCATGGAACGTGGTGTCACGGTCGAACAAGTGCAAACTGCGGTGGCGCTGTGCAAATCGGCCGGCATTCAGACCGGGATGTTCTTGATGTGGGGATACGAGGGTGAGGATCTGTCGGACATTGAAGCCACGGTTGAGCACGTCAAGCGGACCGACCCCGATATCTTTTTCACTACGGTTGCCTATCCCATCAAAGGGACGCCCTACTTTTCCGACGTGGCGGGACGAGTGGAGAGTCTAAAGCCCTGGAGCGACAGCTCGGACCGGGAATTCCGCATTCGCAATCGCCATTCGCGCCAATTTTATCGGTTTGCCGATAGCCTGCTTCGTACCGAGGTGGAGTTCAAGCGTTTAAGGCACAAACCGGATACGGATGATGCCACCCTCGAAACGCTCCGCGCTGGGATCGCCGAGGCGCGCGCCGGCTTGCAGGCAACCTTCGGTGAAGTCGAGGCCTGAAGGAATGACCGCCACTGAACACCCGGTCTTTCTTGCACCATTTGATGCGGTGGCCATCCGCTACGACGAGACCTTCAGCTTATCCAAGATCGGCCAGGCTCAGCGTGCCTCAGTGTGGCGCGAACTGGGGAAGACATTTAGTCCGGGAGACCGAATTCTTGAGCTCGGATGCGGGACAGGCATAGACGCCTGTTTCTTGGCAGAACGCGGTGTTCGAGTGCTGGCCTGCGACAGTTCATCTGAGATGATTCGAGTGGCGACCGGCAGGATTCAGGAAAACCGACACCAGCAACTTGTCCAGCCGCTTCTGCTTCCCGCTGAGGACATCGCTACTCTGCCGACCGACGCATGGTTCGACGGAGCCTTCTCCAACTTCGGCGCCCTCAATTGTGTGGCGGATCTCCGACGCTTGGCTTGTGATCTCGCCCAACGGCTCCGACCTGGTGCCATCGCGTTGCTGTGTTGGATGGGCTCCTGCTGCTTGTGGGAGATGATCTGGTATCTCGCTCAAGGCAACGGCCATAAAGCGTTCCGACGTTGGAACCGGAATGGAGCCACCGCCAAAATCGCCGATGGAGCATTTGTTCAGGTGTATTACCCTCCGGTGAGGTTGCTGGCCCGTATCTTTGCTCCCGAATTTCGGCTGACATCCTTCCAGGGAATCGGCGTTGCTGTGCCGCCCAGTTACACGGAACAATGGGTGCAGCGTCATCCACACTGGTTCGACCTTTTCCAACGAGCGGATTCCTGGATAGGACGAGGTCCCGGGATTCGGGCCCTGGCCGATCACGTGTTGCTGCGCTTCGAGCGCAGCGTTTCTGGAGTGGTGGAGCGATGAGCACCCTGGTATCAATCACCGCTGCGCACGATTCGGCTGCGACCGCCTTGCACCAGATTCACACGCTTCCTGTGGTGGTCATTTTTCCGCACAATCAATGCAATTGCCGCTGTGTCATGTGCGACATCTGGCGGATTCGCGAGGCAGAAGAGATCACAACTGCGAACCTCGAGCAACAACTGAATTCATTCCGAAAACTGGGTGTCCGTTGGGTCGTTTTTTCCGGCGGTGAGCCGCAACTGAATGAACAGTGGAGTTGCCTGGCACGAATGCTTCAGTTGGTGGGAATTCGCGTGACCTTGCTAACCGCCGGACTCTTGTTGAAATCGCAAGCCCAGGTGGTCGTCGACAGTGTTGACGATGTAATCGTGTCCCTCGATGGCCCGCCTGCGGTGCACGACAACATTCGCCGCATTCCCGGCGCGTTTGAACGGATGTCGGAAGGTGTCAGAACACTACATCAATTGCGTCCCGACATGACGGTTCGAGCGCGCTGCACTGTGCAGAAGGCGAATCATCGTTCGCTACGCGCGGTCGTCCAGTCTGCCCGCGAGATCGGATTGAGCTCGATATCGTTCTTGGCTGCCGACCTCGCGTCCAGTGCCTTCAACCGCCCCGAGGGCTGGCAGCCCGATCGCCTCGGCCGCGTGGCTCTGGTTTCTCAGGAGGTCGATGCCCTGGAGGCAGAAGTCGAACGGCTCATCAACGAGCAGCGCGCCGCGCTCGATTCGGGATTTGTGGTTGAAACCGCCGACAAATTGCGGCGCATCGTTCAGCATTTTCGTGCCCACCTTGGCCAGGCCGAGGATGTCGCACCGCGCTGCAATGCGCCGTGGGTTTCAGCCGTGATCGAAGCATCCGGGGACGTTCGCCCGTGTTTTTTCCATCCTGCGTTGGGAAATATTCACCGCCAGCCCCTGCTCGATATCCTCAATGGTCCGGAAGCCTTGAACTTCCGGGCGAGCCTGGATGTGGCGAGCAATGCAATCTGCAGGAAATGCGTGTGTTCCTTGCATATGTCCGACCAGACGAATGGAGAACCCAATCGAGATGCTGACACCCCCGTGCACGCCGCGTGAGCCACAGCAAGACTCGCTCGCCCGCTTCGGCGTTTAGGTCAAGACCCCCATCACTTGATCTCGAATAATTGATTGGGTGAGCAAGGATCATTCTCGACGCCACGATCCGGGTTGTATGCTGTGGCAGAAACCTACAGCACAGCTTCTCCTAGGAGGCATCGATGCCCTTAACATTAAGCTGGCATGAAATCGCGCTCCGATTGGCGCTCTCGATCATAGCCGGGGGCCTAATTGGCTGGGATCGCGGCGAGCACGGCCGTCCGGCCGGGCTGCGCACAACCCTGCTCGTTGGTCTGGCAGCCGCAGTAGCCATGATCCAAACGAATCTATTGCTCGTCACCACCGGAAAGACAGCAGATTCGTTCGTTACGCTCGACATGATGCGTCTGCCTCTTGGCATTCTGACCGGAATGGGATTCATTGGCGGCGGTGCCATCCTGAGGCGGGACAATTTTGTCATTGGCGTTACTACGGCGGCGACGTTGTGGTTTGTAACCGTGATCGGACTTTGTTTCGGAGGTGGACAGATCTGGCTCGGGATTGCGGCATTTGGATTAGGCATGCTGATTCTAGCGGGCCTGCGGTGGTTCGACTACCGCATGAAACAGGAGCAGCACGGAATCCTCAGCTTGACAACGGAGCATGGCCGGCCGACGGAAGAAGAGATTCGAGCAACGGTCGGCAAGGCAGGGTACAAGATTAGTATTTCCTCGATTAGCTATGTCGGCCAAACGGACCGGCGCCAGCTCGAATTTAATTTGCAATGGCGAGGAGTGCCGCAGAGTGCGGAAGTACCACCATTCCTTGAGGAATTCTTAGGAGATCAGCGCGTCTCCGCAGCGCAGTGGAAGGTTTCCTAATGCAATGCGCCATGCTTCGGTTTCAGTTGGGCAATCCATACGAAACTCTGTCGGCCTGGCAAATTGCCGAGCTCTTTTTGGGCATGCCTCGCGGGGGTTACCTTCGTGGGGGACAAGAGCCAGCGAGGGGGGCCCGAAAGTGCCACTCCGCGAAGGCATTCTCTCCGAGGGGAAATGCCATCCTGACGCCGCTGAGCAAGTTGCGGGACGTAGCAACGATCTGCAACGGTTGCAAAAAGTATCAGTCTTGACAGCCACCCGGCCTTATCTTAAAAGTTGAAGTGGATTAGTTGAAGTTCACCGGAAGTATTACTTCCACCGAACTGGGAACCCCCCGCTCGTATCCTCCGCGCAGCCCCTCAACTTCAGCGAAATCCTCCCCTGGAAAGCAATTTGGGAAACGAGGACTATCAATGGGTCGTACAAATCAAGCTTGGTTGTGGGTAGGGATGGGACTGCTGACCTTGGCGCCCTGCGCCTGGGGGAGTTCCATTAGAGAGGATTACACCGCGCGTCACGAAGTATCGAACGTTGCCCGGGCAGACTATATGTGGTTTGGTGGAAAGTCGATTTTTCTGGATACCGATCGCAGAGTAGGAAGAACCCTGGGTCATTACGAGCACCACTCTGGCCATGTGGCAACCGTGGAGCATAACGGACACGCCACGATGCCGGAGCAAAACTGGGGGAATGGTGGAAACCCGGGTAATACCGGGAACGGCCCGAACCCCGGACCGTTTGGCATGCAGAACGGCCCCGGCTCCGGACCCGGTGGAGACTTCGTTTATAACGGACCACCTCCGAATATGCCGGGCGGAAACTTCATGCCAGGCGGAAACAACATGCCGGGGGGAGACAACATGCCGGGCGGATACACCCCGGTACCCGAAGGCGGAACATCTGCCTCCTACGTGGTTCCCGCAGGGTTCGTCGCGTTCGCCGGAATCTTTCTGACTGGATTCCGTCGCCGTGATCAAGTGAACCTCTGATTCGTGCGTGGTTAGGCCCGCATGCACTCAGCGTGCGGGCCGACTGCCATCCCTGCGGTTCATTTCACTGTTTCTTCTTCAGCAGGTACCTTCCTTAGTCTCGGCTCTTGTCCCTAAAATCGGTACCGAAGTGAACTTCGGACTTGGTACCTGTGACCTTAACTGGAACCTCAGTCCCGGCGCCATTCTTGTGGAAGAGCGGGTCCACGGGTTTTAACAGGATCGACTTCCAACCGCTCACCAGGTGCGAAAGTTTCGCGTCCAGAAGCACTTTGCCGCGGAAATCGAATTGGTTTCCGTCCAGGTTGTAGTGGCCGGTGAGGTTCAATTGCGCTCCCGGTATCTGGAATTGAAGCTGCGAAAACGATATCAGGCCCTCGAGCAGACGAAAGGTACCGCTGAACTCGGAGTTCACGTTGTCAGAAGCGTTGTTCTCGGCTAGTTTTGGCTTCCCCTGACTGCGCATGCTGAGGGCATCGACTTTGTCCTGGATCTCGGGGTTCGTGAAAGATGCCTTCGTCATCTGGAAGTTCCCAGCCAGCTGCAAACGATCGGCAACGTCAGGCTCGCCGGGCGGCAGCTCAAATTTCGTCTTGAGATGGAGGGTCCCGATCATGAACGGAGGATCCTTTCGCACCGACAATTTCAGCAGGTCTTCGATCTTTCCATGCTCCATCACCACGTCGAGTACCACTTGGTGACCCTGTGGTTCTTTGCTCCGCACGATGGAGCCGGTTGCCACCAGCCAGGAGTCGAGAAGTTTCGCATGCAGTGGCTGGAGGTAGGTATCTCCGCTGGTTCCGTCAACCACGGCGTGAAAATCGGTGTGCAAGGGAACGGGCCTGCCGCAGATGGCAAGGCTGAAATCTGGAGTGTCGGTTGTGCCATCCACCACGATGCGATCGAGCGTGCCGCCGTATTTACCCGTGGACGACAAGATCCCACCGATGCCCTTGATGGTGCTTAAGTCCGCATGGCTGAACGAATACATGCCCTGGATCGGAGTGTCCCGCGGGCTGTCTGCCTGCCAAGGGCCAAAACTTCCGCTGGCGTGGATGCTTCCCACGGGTTTTGGATTGATCAGGTCTGCTTCAAAATGCATCGGTTGGTTCGATCCAATGCGCGTCATTTTCAACTGCTGAATCGCAAAGATGAGAGGCAGCTTGCCCGGTTTGTCAGTGTTAATGACGAGCTGAGCCGTATCTGTAACCAGGCTGTCCAAGATAATTTTTATTTTTCCTCCCGGCGGCCCCATGTTCCTCATCTGCGCCCGCTCTTGCTTGGGCGGTAGGCTCAGCTCCAATCCCCTCAGATATACGGTGTTGACATGCACAGGAGAGTGAAAGAGATTCCAGATCCCGACGCGGAACTGGAATTCTCCGACCTTGATAATCGGCTGAAGGGCTGGCTGGTGCCCCTGGGGGTCGGTTTCGCCGAAAATGCGCAAGCCGGAACCCGAAACCTGAAGAACGCGAAAGGCAGAAACATGAAATGTGTCGAGCTCGACTTTACTCTTGAACCGCGTGGAAAGGGTTTCAATCACCTCTGCCCGCAGGATGGGTTCAGCGCGGCCAGCCACGATGCCAACGATTGCCGCGATGACAGCGAGCGGAAGTAGCAGAAGGAGGGCCAGAACCCATCGTCTCGAGCGCCGGCCGTGCTTCTCGTGCCCATCGGGTTTGTTGTCGGACACTTGCACCTCTCCGATCCTAGTCGGGCTAAGCATCTCACCACAATCGGTTTAACCAGCCAAGGATCCTCCGGGCAAGATTACCGGGTACGCAATCAACAGCAACCACGGATATCGTCCGTTGATGTGTCGACCTGGTAGGCGGTCGCGCCACTCGTCGGCAACCGTTTCACGTTCCCGAAATTCGGGTCGACGGGTAGAGTGGATGGGGTGGTCTATTTCGTGATATAGCGCGTCTGACACGAGAATGTCTCGCCAAAGCGGTACCTTCAGCCACCATCCCTTCTGCCACACCCTAAGAATTTCGTCTACAAACGGTTCAATCCATGCTTGCTCGTTTCTCTCGTACGCGTGATACATCGGTCAGCAGGTGTTGCTTCGAGCATCCGAGTAACTGTCGCCTTAATGTCGAACGGCGGCGAATAGTCTGTGTAGTTTTCTATGATGCCCGGCCGAATGTGCATGGACTCCACTGTTCACCATTTCAGCCGCGGCTCATATTCGAATTTAGGCGTCGGAGTTCCAGCATATCAGCCACCTAGAGATGTGGCAGCGGGTTAGGTGCGCTGAGGTTTACCCAAAGTAAGGCCGGCCGCTGGTCCGAGGTGGGGGGTTGAGCGAAACGGCTGGGCCGAGCCTTACGTTCTGGGATATGTCGCGCGGCCTTACTTGGGCATGATCAGTGAGCGCTGCTGAGCGCTGCTGCTTGACACTCACACTCGCGGTAATGTTCGCTTTCCCCCATCAGGCCCTGCAGTTCGCCTTTGAAGCCGCGGCTTGTCCCGGAGGACAACATGCGCAATTTGCTTTGCTTCGTCGCGCTGGCATTATCCCTCCACTGTTCGGAGCTACCGCCGGTCAGCACCAAATCTCTTTGAAGAAGAGCGGTTTCAAACCTTGGGAGCGAAGGATTAACGTCTCAACCGGCCAGATCAAAGTGAATACGGCGTTAGAGCCGGAGTCGAAATAGCAGTCTGGAGGATCCCGCGTTTGCACAGTCTGCTTGCCTTCGTGCGAAGGCAGGGTCGAAACCCCATCTCTCATTGCCAGCCCCCGCCAAGAGCTTGGTAGAGCTCGACCATGGCAATCAGCTCATTGGCCTGCGCTTGGGCCAATCCTAGCTCAGCAGAGAACGAATTCGTCTCGTTGGTCAGCACTTCCAGGTAGTCCGTGGTCCCAGCGTCGAAGCGGGTATGCGACAGGTGGGCCGCGTCTCGGGCTGATTCCACCAGATGTTCCTGCTCCACTCTGAGCTCTCGATTCTTGCGATATGCGATCAGCGCATTCGAAACATCTCGGAAAGCACCTTGGATTGTCTCCTGATAGGTCAGGATCATCTGTTCATGCTGGGCTTCGGCAAGGCGTAGGTTGGACTTAAGTCTCCCGCCTTCGAAGATTGGTTGGGTGAAAGACCCGGCCAGGTTCCATAAACCGGCCGGACCGGTGAAGAGACTCGTGAGCGCCGGACTCTCGAAGCCCGCCGTCCCAGTTAGCGAGATTTGCGGGAAGTAGGCTGCCCGCGCCACACCGATCTGTGCGTTGGCCGCAATCAAGTTCTCCTCCGCCTCCCGGATGTCCGGCCGTCGCTCCAGCAAAGATGACGGGATGCCAGCGGGAACGTCCGGAGCATGGGGTTGTTCGGTCAGTTTCAGCCCGCGCGGAATATCGCCAGGGTTGTTTCCCAGCAGGATGCTGATGGCGTTCTCTTCTTGAGCAATCTGCCGCTCGAAGTCAGGGACATCGGTGGCGGCGGTGTATACCAACTGCTCGGATTGCCGCACATCTAAAAGCGAGTTGATTCCGTGCTGCTCGAGAGCCTGCGTCATTTCGAGGGATTCGCGGCGCGAACTCAACGTACGCTTCGAAATCTCCAATTCGAGATCAAATTGCCGTAGTTCAAAGTAGGAGGTCGCGAGGTTGGCAACGAGAGTCGCCATGACCGCCTTTTGAGCCCACTCATTGGCTAGCAGACTGGCCCGCGCCGCCTCCGTCGCACGACGGTACTTTCCCCAAAAGTCCAGATTCCAAGCCGCGGATGCGGCGAGTTCGCCCTGGGTAACCTCATAAGCAGGAATTGGCCCGATCTTGGGGCTCTGCTGACTGCTAATGTTGCCGCCCGCGCTTAAGGAAGGAAACTGATCGGCACGGGTAATCCCAAGTTGCGCCTGGGCTTCGACCACTCGAGCCGCAGCGATGCGCACATCGTAGTTATTCCTGAGGGCCGTGCGAATCAGTCCCTGGAGTTTAGGATCCTCGAAAACTTCCCACCACTTCTCATCACCGAACGATTCCTTCTCGGACACGATTCCGGGCGGTTTCGGTTTGGTTGGCTCGGATTGGGCATCGGTGGCAGGCGGAGAACCGGCGGTCGCACCGCGATACGTGGCCGGAACATCGACAGTCGGCCGTTTGTAGTTCGGTCCTACCGCGCAACCGATAAGCCCGGTGACGGCCAGCAGAAGGACAGGAGAGAAAGGAAGACGCCTCAGACTCTGATTCACGTGATTAATCTCCAATTCCTTCCTGTGGCGTTAACGCTGGGCTGGGTGACGGCACAGGTTCGCGGCTCGAGCGCAGGAAAGGCACCCGATCGAGCACCTTCTCCTGGAATTCCTCCAGATAGAGGTAGATCGCCGGCGTCACAAATAAGGTGATGAACTGTGAAACGATCAAGCCGCCAACCACCACAAGACCTAAGGGCCGGCGCGAAGACCCATCGGCGCCGTAGCCGAGGGCAATGGGAAGCGCGCCCAGCAGAGCGGCTGCGGTCGTCATCATGATTGGCCGGAAACGCTCCATGCTGGCGTCGTGAATCGCCTGATCGTCGGCAATTCCCTGCCGAACCCGCTCCTCGGCAAAGTCGACGATCATGATTCCGTTTTTCTTCACGATGCCCATCAACATGAACATGCCAATGTAGGCGTAGAGGGAAGCTTCTGCGCCAAATAGCCAGAGCGTCAGCAACCCGCCAAGCAGCGCTACGGGCAACGAAGAAAGCACAGTGATGGGGTGCAGATAGCTCTCATAGAGAATCGCCAAGATCACGTACATGACGAACACCGCGACCAGCATGAGGACGGCCAGATTGGAAACCGTGTTCTGGAAAACCAGAGCCTCACCTTGCAGGGATCCCTGAATGTCGCCGGGGAGAATCTGCTTCGCCGCCTGCTGCACGAACTGAGTCGCCGGGCCAATGGCATATCCGGGTTTCAAGTTGAAGAACATGGTCACGCTGGTGAATTGATTGATGTGGTTGACCGCTTGCGGTCCGATCACCGGATGCGAACTGGTTACGGCGTTGAGGGGAACCATGCGTTGGCCGTCGTCGCTCTTGATGTAGAGTTTGCTCAAGTCTTCGGGAGCGGAACGTTGATTATCGGCGACCTCCAGAATCACCTGGTATTGATCCGTCGCCTTCTTAATGAGGTAGCTGTAGTTCTGGGAATAGGCGTCGTGCAAAAGAGTCAGAATACGGGCCTCCGACACGCCGTAAAGCTTCGCCTGATCGCGGAGAATATCGACCTGTAGATTGGGCGTGTGGTTGTAGAGGTCGGAATTCACGAAGAGGAATCCGGGATACTCGGGCATCTTTGCCATCAGCTTTCCGGCGGTTGCGTACACTTCGTTGGGATCAATGCCGGAAAGAGCAAAGGCAAATTGGCCCTGCGCGTTAGCCGTTGCGCCGGTGCTGATTTCCAGTGCCGGATTCGGTTGCAGGAAAGCCACGACACCGGGAACGGTGCCGGCGATTCCGCCCATCAACTGCCCTGCCACTTGATCGATCGGGAGACGTTGCTTGGGATCCTTTAAGAAGGCGATCAGGAATGCCTGATTCGAGCCCAAAAAGCTCGCGTTCCCACTCATCGTGAAGGTGCTGCGCACGGCGGGATTCGCCTTCATGATTTTTTCTGCCTGGGTCTGATACGCGCGCATTTGGTCGGGCGAGGTTCCCTCTTGCGCCACCAGGACGCCACGAATGAACGAACTATCCCCGACGGGAAGAAACGCCTTGGGCACAACATAAAACAGGTAGGCCGTGCCTGCCAGACAGACAGCCCAGGTTACGGCGGAAATCCAGCGGTTGCGCAGAAAGAACCAGAGGTAGCGTCCATACACATCGAGCACTCGCCGTTCGAAGGCACCGAAGACCCGCTCCATCCATGTTTTCTTCGTTCCCTTTCCACGATTGCTCAGCAGTCTCGAGGTCATCAACGGCGTAAGCGTGAGCGAGACAATTCCGCTCGCCAGAATTGAGATGACGATGGTGATCGAGAATTCGCGGAAGATCCGCCCCATCAGGCCGCTCATCAACACCAGCGGGATGAACACCGCGGCCAGGGAGAGCGTCATGGCCAAAATGGTGAAGCTGATCTCTTTGGCCGACTCGAGAGACGCTTCGAAGGCGCTCCTGCCTTCTTCCATCAATCGCACGGTGTTTTCCAGAAAGACGATGGCATCGTCGACCAGGAAGCCGATGGCCAGAGTGAGTGCCATCAGCGACAGATTGTCCAGACTGTAGCCAAGGATTTTCATGGCGATGAAGGTCAAAAGCAACGAAAGGGGCAGGGCAACGGCCGGTATCAGTGTGTCGGTCGCCCGTCCCAGGAAGATGAAGATCACCATCACCACCAGTGCGAAGGCGATATAGAGCGTGGTTTGAACGTCTTTGATTCCACCGACAATGGTCAGCGAACGGTCGTAGGCGGGGACGATCAGAACAGAACTCGGAAGCTGCGATTGTATGGTGGGCAGCAGGTCGCGAACCGACTGCGCGACTTCGACTGCATTTACACCGGCACGACGAAATACGCCCACCACGACGGTGGCGCCGGGCTGTGGGTAGCCCCGCACCCAGAAGCGCATGTCAATGCGTTCGTCCTGCACGGTGTCCCTGGCTGACGCGACATCTTTCAAATAAACCGGTGCGCCGTTCGTTTGGCCGACGATAAGGCCGTTGTAATCGTCGGCGGTGATGAGTTGCCCTTGCGGTTGCAAGAGGAAGGTGCGATGGGGACCATCGACCTGGCCGGCCCCCGTGTAGGCGGTACCGTTCTTGATCGCATTGGTGAGATCTTCGAGCGTGATGCTGCGAACTGCCATCTTCGACGGATCAGCCTTGATCCTCACCGCCGATTGCGTACCGTAGATTGCGACCTGGCTGACCCCGGGGAGAATGCTGATGCGCTCGCCGACTTGAGTGTTGGCATAGTCGTAGAGCTGGCCTTCGGTGGCCGTGTCGCTGACCATCGCGATGTACATGATCGGCTGATCGTTGGGATTGGTTTTCGTGAAGGTGGGAGGGCTGGGCAGATCGACGGGAAGCTGGCCCTGGGCCCGGGTGATGGCTGCCTGAACGTCGGTGGCGGCTCCGTCAAGGCTCTTTGAAAGATCGAATTGCAGCACGAAGCTCGAATGTCCCTGGCCATTGTTGGAGGTCACCAGCTCCAGGCCGGGAATCTGCATGAATTGGCGTTCGAGCGGCGTGGCAACATTGTTCGCCATGGTTTCCGGAGTCGCGCCGGGATAATTTACCTGCACTTGGATGACGGGATAGTCGATGGCCGGAAGGTCACTTACCGGCAAGCGAAAGTAAGCCGCCACTCCGAACAAAATCACCGACACGGTCAACGCAACCGTCATGACCGGGCGACGAATAAAAAGTTCGGAGAGATTCACGACTGCCCTCCCGAAGCGTGGTGGGGTTTGCTGCTGTCATTTGCAGCCGATGAGCTGGCATCGACACGCACCTTGCCACCCGGTCGAACCAGCATTTGACCCGCGAAAACCACTCGTTCATTGGCCGCGACTCCGTCGGTCACAACAACCTGGTCGCCTTGGCGTTGGCCGAGTTTCACGGGACGGAGTTCGGCAGTGTCGTCCGACTTCACAACGTAGACGAAGGGTCCCTGCTGACTGATCTGCGCGGCCTGATTCGGGATCAATACGGCCGCCTTTTCTGTGGCCAAAACGAGCTTCACGTCGACGAATTGCCCAGGCCAGAAATGACGATCGGAGTTGCTGAGGGTGGCCCGGAGGTTCACGGTGCCACTACCGTTCTGCACGGCGTTGTCGAGGAATTCGACCCGACCGCTGCGGGCTGCGCTTTCGCTGTCCCCAGGAAGCCGGACCTCTGCACTCAAAGTGCCGCTGGACATCTGCCTCTGAACGGCGGGCAGATCCCCTTCCGTGACGGTGAAATTCGCGTAAATCGGATCCAGGCGCTGGATTGAGAGAAGCGAGGTTGTGTTGGCCTGCACAACGTTCCCGACATCGACCAGACGCGCGCCAGCTCGGCCATCGATGGGAGAGTGAATGTAGCAGTACTCGAGGTTGAGCTTCGCGGTTTCTAAGGCTGCTTCGGCCGACTCTACGAGAGCCTGATCTACATCGACGGCATTCTTTTTCGTGTCGTAATCCTGCTTGGAAATGGCTCTGGTTCCAATGACCTGCTCATCGCGGGCAAATTGGATTTTGGCCAGATCGAGTGCTGCCTTCGCCTGAGCTAGGGTTGCTTGAGCAGAATCAACTTGTGCCTTGTAGGGGCGAGGATCAATGACAAACAATAGCTGCCCCTTTGCGAGGTTCTCTCCGTCTTGAAAATGCCGCTCGTCGATGCGACCGGCGACTTGCGGCGTTACCGTAACCGACTCAAAGGCGGCGTTTCTTCCGATCTCGTCCAGATATCGCGGCACATCCTGTACGCTTGCCTCGACGACCGTGACCAGCGGCGCCGGCATGGCAGGGGCCGCCGCCTGGACCTTGCTTTTGCCGCATCCCACCGTCGTCAACAGCATCAGCACCCCTGCAGCAAGAATCAGATTGCCTTTCTGAACGATCAGTTTGGTCCTGAGCATGGTTTTCATTCGAACCCCTCTTGGTTTGGTTTACGCCGAAATGGCTGCAGGTAAAGCAACTGTGGTCTGGCGCACGGATCCATAGCCATCTCGTACCAGTGGCTCGTCCGAGCCCACGGGGAGAATCTGGCTTGACCTGCCAAGCTGCCGGAGCGCGCGAGTTCGCGCTGCGATTACCTCGTCGCGGGTGCAGTCCAGAAGAAGTGAACACTCCTGATCGGAGTAACCTTCGAGCACGACCATCACCAGGACAAAGCGATCAAATGCCGGAAGTTCAACAACCGCGGCGAGTCTTGCCGGCTCCGTCCCACCACGGCTCACACTGCTAATGTTGCGGTCGATCGGCCGCGGCCTGATCACTTGAATGGCATTCCGAATGATCGTCCGCCGGGCCCAGGATTCTGCCCACTCCTTAAAGACAGGACCTTTTGCCGAGTCCTCCAGGCCGCGAACAAAACACTTCTCGGCCGCTTGATGATCCCCCGTCAACAAGAACGCCAGCAGGTAGAGACGGTTCATGTCGTTCCTAAAAATTCGGCAGAAATCTGCTTCCGTTGCATAGGCCGTGGGTGCTTGGCTTGTGTTCTTCCTCGTGCTGAGCATCTTCTCCTCCGATCTCCGATGGATAAGCGTTTGAACCTTGTGGAAACAGACAGTCAAACTTGCTTCAAGACTTCGGTTCGACACCGTCGCGCCACTTGCCGCAACACATGTTTCATGAGGACGTCCCCGCAGTAGAATTTCGCGCCGTTGCTCATCAGTTTGAAGAGGGTGTTTTCCCCGTCACGACTAATGAGGGTCACGTTCCTTAGATCGATGATTAACTTGCGACCCTGCAGCTCTTCTCCGGCATTCCTCCATGCACTCTCTACTTCTGTGGTCCACGGACGAACCAGTGTCCCCTCCAGAACCAACCTTCGCTGACCTTGCGTCTCGACGATGGAAATTTTGAACATTGAAGCGATCCGTCTCCCTTTTCGGTGAAACGCAAGGCGGATGCCAAAGCGAGCTCGCTTCCCTACTGTGCGTAAATCGCTGAATTAAATAGAGAAGTGAATATGGTGGCAGAGCTGTGTCGAGAAATGTCGAAGTCGATTTCGACAGTTGACGACGACGGGGTCGACACAGAATCCCTAGGAATCAGCAATCGGGAACTCAGGAACTCCATCGGATCGAACGGAATCAGGAGAGTTTGCGCGGGTCGATTCCCAGCTTCTTCATGCGAGAGAGCAGGGTCGTGCGCTTGACGCCCATGCGGGCGGCAGCACCTTGCGGGCCGCCGACACGGCCGTTGGTGTCCTTGAGAACGCGCGCAATTTCATCGCGTTGGTCTGCCTCCCGGGTGCCCGGCAGAGGGGCGGTTTTGCCATTGCCGCCTAACTCGCCAATCGGCACCTGGAGCGCAGAGCTATGGGTCAAAATCACGGAGCGCTCGATGAAGTTTTCGAGCTCGCGAATATTTCCCGGCCAGTGCCAAGAGGCGAGTTTCTTCATGGTCGCAGCGGGAATTGAATCGATCTGTTTCTCCATGCGCCGTCCATATTTGTGCGCGAAGTAGCGTACCAGCAGGGGAATGTCTTCCGGCCGCTCCCGCAAGGGTGGGATACGAATGGGAAAGACGTTCAGTCGGTAGTACAAATCGCTACGAAACTCGCGGCTCTCGATCATCTTCTCAAGGTCGCGGTTGGTCGCTGCCACCAATCGGACATCCACTTTCTTTGTGCGGGTGCTGCCGAGCCGTTCAAACTCCCGCTCTTGCAGGGCGCGCAGAAGTTTGGGCTGGATCTCGATCGGGATGTCTCCAACCTCGTCGAGAAACAACGATCCCTGATCGGCCAGTTCGAGACGGCCTACCTTCTGCGAGATCGCGCCGGTGAACGCGCCGCGTTCGTGTCCAAAGAGTTCGCTCTCGAGCAGCCCGGTGGGAATCGCGGCGCAATTCAGCTTCACAAACGTCCGGTCTTTACGCCGGCTTCGATCGTGAATGGCCCGAGCTATCAATTCCTTTCCCGTGCCCGTTTCGCCCAGTAGCAGTACCGTGGAGTCACTGGGAGCCACCTGCTCTACCAGATTCAGGACATGGCGCAGACCCGAGCTTTGGCCCACGATTCCTTCGAAATCCATCTCCCCACGAATCTCATCCTCTAAATACAACTTTTCCTGCGCCAGCCTGTCCTTCAAGTCGGCAATCTCGCTGTACGCCAGCGCATTCTCCACACCGATTGCCACCTGACTCGCAACCTGAGTCAGGAAAGCAATCTCTTCCCTGTCGAACGCGTTCTCTTCGTGTCTTGCCACCGCCAAGACCCCAAGCAGCCTGTTTCGAGTGATGAGAGGCACGTCGCAGAACGAATTCAGGCCTTCTGCGACAGCCTTGCGGTACATCTCCTGCGGCATCGCGGCAGGATCCAGACGGTTCACAACCATCGGCTGCCTGCTCTTGAACGAGTCCCCGGGAAGGCTTCCTTCAATCGGGACTAGGCCCCCCTCGGTGAAAACCCCCCGGCTCTCGGGATAATCAAGGGCATGTACACGCAAGTATCGGCCCTCGGCATCGGCCAGCATCACTGCCGCCGCATCGCAATGCATAACCCGACGAACGCTTGCGGAGGCGGCGTGCAGGAGATCGTTAAATTCAAGGTTCGACACCAACTGATTGGTCAGGTCGAGAATCAGCTTCAATTGGTCCTGCACCCGTTGGGATACATAGAAGTTCACGGCAGCGTCAATCGCCAGGCCAATCTGATCCCCAGCCAGTTCGAGAAACCGAACCTCCTCAGCGTCGTAGGCATTGGGATAAAACCTGCCCAAGCTCAGCACACCCAGGCGGCGCCTACCTCTGGTCAAGGGAAGGGTACAGGTTGACGCAATACCCAGTTTGGCAAGGAGTGCTCGATACTTCGGGAATCGCGTCTCTTGGCTCCAATCGAGGGTTAGCAGAGTTTCGCCCGACTCGTGTACCAGTGGAATCGGCGAGTCCGCAAGAGAAAAGTCCCCCGGCGGAACCTCTATTCTTTGACCGTTTGCTTCGAGCAGGCTCCAGGTAGGCGCTTGGGTCTCTTTATCGAACGCAACCACGTGCAGCCAATCGAACGGGGTAACCTCGCGCAGTTTTTTGCTGAGCGTGTCGGAGGCATCGCTGCAATCATTGCACGTGGCAATTGCGCTCGCTGCGCGCAAGAGCGCTAGGTAACGTTCCTCTTCTACTCTTGGAAAGACTGACGTCGCCGAGACCATGAACATCGATCCATTTCGAATTGGTTGTTGCCTATCCTCTACGTTTAGATCGGGTCCTTCTTGAGGGCTCGTCTAGAAAAGGTGCCCCGATATGACACATGTGATGCAACGACCACCGGGAAGGCTTCTGAAAGTGTCGGAACAATCGTCATCTGTCGAAAAGGTCACCGACGCAGTCAACGGAAATCGGTTTAGAGGGAACAGGTTTCTTCACCACGGACACGACCGGCCAAGGTACCACTCAACGGGGTTTTCTCGTCGGTTACAGGGATTCGTTCAACCGCTGGCTTGCGGCTGCAGCCGTCTACGGCTATGACAAGAACACACAGCGGTATTTTACGCCGGCCGAATTTTCGAGAGTTGAAGCCAATGTCCACCAGGCGACCGGCGGCTTTGCCTTCCGCCTGCCGATGCCGGCCAGGTTCAGGATCAGCCCATACCTGCTCGCCGAGGGAGTTGTGCTGGTTTTCGATCCTACCGGGAATGGCTTCGGCAGCGTCGCCGCTGCGCAGCGCCAGGCAATGGGTGCGTTTGCGTACGGCGGCGGCGCCGATTTTCAGCTGTTGCGGCATGTCGCTCTGCGGCTACTTTCCCGGCAGCGGGCCCGCTCTACGGGCCTGAAACCACAGGTCAGATGCTTCCCTATCCCGAGCACCCCCACCAAAACGGACTGCAGACCTGCGAAATCAAACCAGTCTTCCTGGTAGACGTGAGGGTGCATGGACGTCTTGCCGTGCTTTTTATGTAGATCTGTAGATTCTCCGATTCTGCCGAGTCTTAATGAACAGAGAACGTCCGAGGAGAGAGAATAACTAAATCGGAGGAAATTGCCTTGCTAGGAATTAAAACTCGTTTGGCCACGAGAAGCGATCTTCCACGACTTACCGAAATCTACAACCACTACGTGGTCCATACACCCATCACCTTCGATGTGAAGCCGTGGACCGTTGAGCAGCGAATGGCCTGGTTTGGGCAATTCGATAAGGTGGGACGCTACCGCCTTCTCGTGGCAGAAAAAGATGGTGTCGTGCTTGGCTATGCCGGCACAACTCGATTTCGGCCGAAAGCCGCGTATGACACGACGGTCGAGACCACCATCTACCGCGCACCGGAATTCACGGGCAAAGGCGTTGGCAAGAGTCTTTACACCGCACTGTTTGCGGCCCTGGCTGATGAGGACATTCATCGCATCGTCGCAGGATACGTGCTGCCTAACCCGGCTTCCGCCGCATTGCACGCGCGCTTTGGATTCAAGGCGATCGGAGTCTTCACCGAAAATGGCTATAAGTTGGGACGCTTTTGGGACGTTTGTTGGATGGAACGTCCCTTAACCATGCTTTAGTGTCACAACTCCGCGGCCGTTTCGGCGTTTGTCATCTTCTGTATTTTCGAGGACAGCCTACAAAATCTGGTAGTTTCCCCTGGCTGATCGCTCCGTGTCCTCCCTGAATGCTTGAAGTTACGGGCGTTCATCTGGGCCTCGGTTTGCTCAAACGATGGTGTCGAACTTGCTACGACAGCTTTTCCAAGTCCTCTAACGAGGATCACGGTCTTGTTCGTTCGGAAAGACACTAAACATACCAGAACATAATGTTTGACATGTTATTCGTCTGTGCTCGAAGGAGGATAGATGTCGTCGACTGCCAACTCTCCTCGGTGCCATGCATGCCTTCGGCTGGCGTCACTTTCCTTGCTATGTGTGGGGCTGGGTGCAGTGGGGGCCATGCAGGCGCAAACCACGATTTCCACCGGCAGCATACAAGGTGTAATCACGGACCCTTCCGGCGCAGTAATCGGCGGAGCAAAAATTTCTATCAGCAATAAAGCCACGGGGCGAGTGATCAACGTGAGGAGTACTTCCGCAGGAACATACGCGTCAGGTGCCTTGACTCCCGGCGATTACACCTTGCGAGTGGAGGCTTCTGGTTTTTCGACATCGGAGATCTCGATCATCGTGCAAGTCGGAGTCACCGCGCCCGGAAACGTCAAGCTGCAGCTCGGGCAAACCTCTCAGGTGGTCGAAGTCCAGGGTACCGAGGTCTCGGTGAACACCGAACAGGCGACTGTGCAAGGGGTTCTGACGACGCAGCAAATTGAGAATCTGCCCATCAACGGGCGCAATTTTCTGGACTTGGCGCAGTTGGAGCCGGGAGTGCAGATCCAGGATGGCGGCAACTTCGACCCGACCAAGAACGGCTTTTCGTCAATTTCCTTTGGCGGGCGCTTTGGCCGAACGGCGCGGATTGAAGTAGATGGCCTGGATGTTAGTGATGAAACCGTAGGCACGACAACCCAAAATATTCCTCAAAGCGCGATTCAGGAATTTCAGATCGAGCAATCTTCCCTTGACCTCTCCACGGAATTGACTTCCTCAGGCGCGGTCAACGTGGCGACCAAATCTGGCACGAACAGCTATCACGGCGGAGGATATTATTACTTCCGAGACCAGGATTTCGACGCCAACCTTCCCGGCGCTTCCGACAACTACTTTCAGCGAAATCAGTTTGGTGGCAATTTCGGCGGAGCGATCATCAAGGACAAATTGTTTTTCTTTATGGATGCGGAACGCACCAAACAGGATCTGCTGAACCCCGTACTGTCTGGAGGACCATTCTTGGCTCTCAGCGGGAACTACGATTCGCCCTTTCGAGAAGCAGAAGCCGTAGGTCGATTGGACTGGCAGATTAACAACAATTACAAGGCGTTCTTTCGCTTCTCCTATGACGAGAATAAAGATGTGCTAGCCATCATCCCCAACTCTTTCCAGCCCTTTGCCAACGTGGATCACACCCCGGACTATGCCGCGGGACTCGATTTCAGTACCGGCACCTACACTCACAGCATTCGCTTTGGCTACATGAAATTTCGCAATGGAATCGTTGATGCGGTGGCAGGAACGAACATTTTCAACCCCGCGCCGGGAATCGAACTGGCGATCGGCGGGGATCCGGATTGCTTGACCTCAGGAGCGGATTTTTTCTGCTCCGGTCCAAGTTTTCTGGCACCGCAACAGACCTACCAATCGAATCACCAGCTCAAATACGACGGGAGCAAGCCGATTGGAGCGCATATTCTTCGCTACGGAGGCGGCTGGAACCGCATTATGGGAGGCGGATTCGCCAGTTTCTTGGCTCTGGGCCCGGCCGTCGGTTCGCCGCTGAACAACACGACCGAGGCATTTGCCAACAATTCCTGTGGAACCAACAAGCCTTGCTTTCCCGGGGGAGCTGCGAATCCTCTCAATTATCCGGTCACCAATGTTTCTCTAGGTAATGGACAAGGTTTTTCGACGGAAGTGCCCGCTTTCGGATTTCCCGCCGGAGGCACCGGTCCCGACCAGCGAATATCGGCGTACATCGGGGATGCGTGGAAGATCAAGCCGAACTTGACCCTCACCTACGGACTTCGCTATGTGCGCGACACCTGGCGTACCGACAGCGACCTGGGCCCCATTGCCGACCTTTATCAGTTCGACAACCAGTTGTATTCGGGCCTGGGCAACCGGGTGCATCAGCCGAACCTGAATTTCGCTCCGCAATTGGGCGTGGCGTGGGATCCCACCCACAAAGGCAACACTGTGCTGCGCGGCGGCATCGGACTTTTCTACGAGAACTCGATCTGGAACAACATTGAATTCGACCGACCTGCCCGTCTGGCGTCGGGATTGTTTCTGGCCGACACTACGGTCTGCTCAAGCGGCAGTCCGGTTGCTCTGGCGTTGCCAACCGGTGGCTCGGTCACGCCCACGTTTTGCGGCCAGGCCGTCGGAAGCGTAGCCAGTCAGATTTCGGCATTGCAAGCGCGGTACCAGACGTCAACCGTAGCCGCCGGACCGGCAAGTAACCCTTCGTTTATCGGCACGGCCCTCGCGGACGGGCTCGACTCCACCGGCACCGATTTATTGGCTCCCAATTATGTCAGCCCCCGGTCCGTGCAAATGAATTTCGGCGTGCAACACCAGATACGATCGGGGATGGTCTTTACCGCCGATTATCTTCGCAACATCGAGACTCACACGTTGCTGGCCATCGATACCAACCGGGTCGGCGACGCCCGGTTCTTCAATTTGGCGGCAGCGCAAGCCGCGATTTCGGCGACCAACACCATGCTCGGTTGCGGTGCCGGCTTTGATCAACGGTCGATCCAATGTGCCATCGCGAAGGGGGCGACGATCAGCGATTACGCCAGCAATGGGCTTGATTCCGGGTACTCCCTCTGTGCGGGCTTTGCGTGCCCGACGGCAGCCTTCGGGGGCATCAACCCTAATCTGGGTGCCAACCAGATGCTGTTCCCCATCGGCCGCGCGGTCAACAACGCCCTCCAACTGTCGCTCAAGCAAAACTTGCAGCATCCGTTCCGTGGCGTTTCCAACTTCGACCTGCAGATCTCCTACCAGTTGGCGCGCTATATCGCCGCCGCTACCGATAACGATTTCATCAACATTGCCACGGATTTTAATGACCCCTTGCATTATCTGGGACCGAACGGGCTCGACCGCAAAAACCAGATCTCCTTCGGTGGCAGCATGGACCTGCCCATGCACTTTCGCCTGGGCATGATCGGGCATTTCTACAGCCCTCTGCCCGTGACGCTCACGCTGAGTCCCACCGGACTTCCAGGCGGCATCTTCGTCACGGATATCACGGGGGATGGAACTGGCGACGGCAGCTTTGCCTCGAACGGCTCCTTCGGAGACGTGTTGCCGGGAACGAACGTCGGCTCTTTTCAGCATGGAGTCAGCGCTGGCAACATCAACAATGTGATCAACAACTACAACCAGAACTACGCCGGTCAGCCGACTCCAGCTGGGCAAGTGCTGATCAAGCAAGGCCTGTTTACACTTGGGCAGCTTCGATCGCTGGACGGAGTGCAGGAAACCGTACCCCTGGCTCCTGGCAATGAAGCTGGCATGTCCTGGCTGCGAGCCTTCGACGTCAACCTGAACTGGCTATATCAGATCAAAGAGCGTGTCACCATCGAACCCGGGGTTTCCTTCTTCAATCTCATGAACTTCTCCAATTTCGACGGCCCCGCGAATCCGCTCAGTGGTGCCCTCAGTGGAAGTCTGGGATCGGTGAACGGTACTCCCGGACAACAAGCCAGTACCAACCGTTTAGGCTTGGGCTCGGGGGTATTTGCGCTCGGGTCTCCTCGCGTCATTGAGTTTGCTTTGAAAGTAAACTTCTAGCTCATTAGCTAGCTAGCTGGGGACGGTTCCATCCGCTAACACCCTTTAGTATCGGGCTTCCATTCGGCTTGGGTTATTGTGACGGCGTCAGCGGGGCAAGGATGTTCGTCAACATGTCGGGTTTGGAGGCGT
>Ga0187783_10000401_pt1 | contig 31907 bp, 22 predicted proteins | sample 1015_SJ02_MP02_2_FD_132471 | JGI IMG/M metagenome (GOLD analysis project Ga0187783, IMG submission 132471) | Tropical peat soil microbial communities from peatlands in Department of Meta, Colombia - 1015_SJ02_MP02_20_MG | ecosystem: Environmental > Terrestrial > Soil > Wetlands > Peat | place... | reverse complement strand
TCCCCCAGATGGCCGCGCACCCAGATCTCGTACCGCCGCAACTGCGGCCGACTACCTGCGCTGGTCACGTCACCTTCTTCGTTAGTCATGAGGCCGACCAGCCAGCAGCGGATGTCCCGTAATCGCGGGCCTCATGGTGAAACTCCTAACGTCGGTTCTTGGTACGAGCGTGGACGCCGCCAGGGTGAGCGGCCAACGTCCGATCCGGAGGATTCCCGACGGCGTCCGTTAGCTACGGGCCAAGTCAGCGCTGTGCTGCGGACGCGCGAGCAGGCCCAGGGCGCGGGCGGTGTCGACCGCCCCGGCCCGGCTCTGCGCGCCGAGCTTGGCGTGGAGATTGCGCAAGTGGCTCTTGACGGTGCTCGTCGACACGGACAGCTCGGTCGCGATCTCGGGGGCCGGCAGTTGGGTTGGCAGGGCAGCCTTGAGGTCACATCAAGGTATGCAGCTATCCTCGACGAGCGGGATACGAGCCTCGCAGACGTCCTCGAAGAGATCTTTGACGGTTCTCGCGCTGTAGCCGGTAGCCACGAAAATGCAATGGAGCTCGATGATGTAGCCGAGCGTCAGCATCCAATAATGCGATAACTTGTGGTCCTGGGTGTCGTGGGTTCGGGTCCCATCGTCCACCCCATCGCGTATGCGGGTTTGAACGGAGGCGATCGATGCCCCAGCTCGTTTGCGCCGGGGCGCAGCTAGCGTGCTCTATGGGCTCGACTCCGGCCTCGTTCGTACCGACCCCCCGGCCCGCAACCGCGGGGGGCGGCGTCATCGGCACGGTGCTCGACTGCAAGCCCATCACCAACATTCCGGCCTTCGGGATTTGTCAGAGCCTGGCCAACCCGCAGGTCGCATCCGCGACGTCGGCGGCGAACGGGGTGCTGGCACCGCAGCCCTGCAGTCCTCTTATTCCTTCTCCGTGGGCGCCAGGCTCCACTTCCACCAGCGTGGCCGGCCAGCCCGCACTTCTGGCTACGTCCTCCACGGCGTGCCAGTGGGGAGGGAAGATAAGCGTGGTCGCGCCAGGGCAGGTTACCGCTTCCGCGGTTTGATGGGGCAACCGGTCTCACGGCATAGGACGGTCGAAGACCACTGCCGATTGAAGGCTATTGACAGCGGGTACGCAAGGCGTTTATCGTCCGCTCCAAGAGGCTTTCTTCGTTCATCTACCAGCCCTACCTGACGTGTGTAGTACGGCTCGTTTTGGTTTAGCGGAAAGGTTAGCGGCGCGAATCATTTAGTTTAGTTTGGCGTGCCTTCTGAGGGTGGGACACGGGAGTAAGGTTGTCGGGCGTTTCGCTTTCCGAACGACCCCAGCCTGAATCACGGGGGTCTGCTTGACCGGGTATCGCTGACACCAGATCACCTGCCTGGGGGTGAATGTGATCGGTCACGGTTCGGGCAGCGATCCTCCTCTTCAGCCGATCGATGGTATGCAGCTGCGCGCCGCAGGTATGAGCGATTCCTCTAGGCGCGTGCCTGGCCACGCCGCGGCGCGAGGCTCGCCGTGAGCGGGGGACCGATGGTCAGCTGTGTAATGCCGACACGCGACCGGAAGAATTATGCTGCCCAGGCGATCCAGTACTTTCTGCGCCAGGATTATAATCCTCGGGAACTCGTGATCCTGGACGATGGCCGGCACGCGATAAGCGATCTTGTTCTCGCTGACCCGAGGATCCGCTACGTACGGCTCACGACGGCCATCTCGCTGGGAGCCAAGCACAACATGGGATGCGAGCTGGCGGCTGGCCAACTTATCGCGCACTGGGCGGACGACGACTGGGCCGCCGTATCGCGGTTGAGCACTCAGGTGCGTGCCCTGCTTTCGGGAACCGCGGACGCGTGCGTTATCGACAGCGTTTACCATTACGACATCACCAGGGGACGGGCCTGGCAAGAAGAACCCGGCCAGGCGATGAGCGAGACCCTCGTCTATAGCCGTGAACTGTGGAAACGCCGTCCTTACGACTCGGTCGACCAAGGAGATCACCTCGGCCTCCTGTCCGAAGCAGTGATAACAGCGGTCGTCCCCGAGTGCTATGTGGCCATTGACCACCCAGGGAAAGTAATCGCCCGGACTTATGCAGCCGGATCATCCAGGCGCCGCCCGATTCATGAAATCGCACAGCTGTTTGGCCCTGATGCCGATTTCTACGTGGCGCTGCGTACCCGCAGGAAGCCGCAAATACCCGCCCCGCAAACCCGTATTACGCCGGTCCGCGTCGTCGCGCCGGTATTCGTATATGACGGACTGGGGAGCATGGGCGAGTACCTGGTCCTCGGAATGGCACGGGCCGGGGCAGAGGTGACGTTGACCCTGCTCCGGCACGATCTTGAGGGCACGCTTCCCGAACTCCGCAAACTGATTAGCACGCGACCCGCAGTAATCGATGATCCCACGGTGATACTAGCGTGGTGGGGAGACCGCCTGGACGCATATTCGCGTGCACCGCTCTTTGTCAATACGATGTGGGAGACGAGCCGGATTCCCGCAGATTGGCCCGCTCGCCTGAATATGGCGCGGGCGGTAATCGTCCCCACCCGGTTCGTGGCCGACGTCTTCCGGTCCTGCGGCGTGAATGTCCCGGTTTACGTCGTCCCGCAGGGTGTCGACCCCGCCGTCTACCACTTGGAAGAGCGCACCGGACGGGACGGCCTGACCACTCTGATGGTCGGCGTGGTCTGCCCGCGGAAGAATGTGGCAGAGGGCATCCTGGCGTGGCAGAGGGCCTTCGCCGGCGATCCCGAGGCCCGGCTGCTGATCAAGTCCCGGTTCGGAGCCCCGGCCCTGGAGGTCGGCGGCGACGATCGCATCCGGTTCGTCGACAGCAACGAGACGACGCGCGGCATCGCTCACTGGTACCGCGAAGCCGACGTCCTCATGGCGCTGGGCAACGAAGGGTTCGGCCTGCCGTTGGTCGAAGCCATGGCGACGGGGATGCCGGTGATCGCGCTCGACACCGAGGGCCAGTCGGACGTCTGCACCGACGCGGGCGACCTGGTGCTCAGCGTTCCGGCTGGCCGATGGGAGCGCGTCAGCCAGGCGCCGTTCGGAGATTGCGGCATCCGGGCCGTCCCCGACGTGGACGCCGTGGCGGCCAGGCTGCGGTGGGTCGCCGACCACCGGGATGAGGCCGCAGCCCTCGGCCGGGAGTCGTCGGCGTGGGCCATCCGCCACCGGGATGTCTGGGACATGGGGCCCGCGATCCTCGACCTGATGGAGGCCAGCCTCGGGCCGAGGCGGATCCTGCGCCCAAGGGAGGCCATGGCGTCATGACAACGCTCGGCGACCAGGAACTACGGGCCAGCCCCGTGGAGATCATCCGGCTGCGGGTGAAGGAGACCTAAATGCCAATCACACCGACCGCTCCGGGCGTGTACGTCCAGGAGATACCCAGCGGCGTACACCCGATCACAGGTGTCGCCACCTCGAACGCCGCCTTCGTGGACTTCTTCCCACAGGGAACCGCCAACACGGCGGTAAAGGTCACCAGCTGGGCGCAATTCGAGAGCACGTTCGGTGGCCTGGACGAGCGCAGCGAGGCCAGCTACGGGATCATGCAGTTCTTCATGTGCGGGGGCAGCGTGGCGTTCGTCATCCGGGCCGTCTCCGCTGAGGCGCAGAGCGCTACCGTTGACCTGCCCGCCCAGCAGTACGGGTACGGATACGCGGCGGGCTACTCGGGGGCCGGATGGAGCGGGGCGGGCGGAGCGCAAGCGCTCACGGTCACCGCGGCGAGCCCGGGGGTCTGGGGGAACCAGATCCGCGTCGGCGTTGACTATAACGTGAAGGGGAATGACCCGGACCTGTTCAACCTGGTGGTGCAGCAGGTCCAGGTGGTCAACAACAAGACCCAGGTGCTGCAGGCCGAGATCTACCGCAACCTCACCCTGGATTCGACCAACATCGCTTACTACGCACCGCAGGTAGTCAACCAGGCCTCGGTCTTGGTCACCATCAGCGACAACCTGCTCGGCGGGGTCCCGGACCAGACCGGGCCCGACGTCATCAACAGCCCGGTGGACAGCTCCTTCGTCACGCTGGCCGGCGGTGCTGACGGCACCAGCCCGCAAGACGGCTGGACCCAGGATCTGCTGCTCGGCGACCAGACCAAGCAAAGCGGGATATACGCCCTGGAGGCCATAGCCCCAGACATCTTTAACATTCTGTGCATCCCTGCGACGGCGCTCCTGGACGACGACAACCTGGCCGCCATCATCGCGCCGATACAGGCGTATTGCGCCTCGAAGCGGGCAATGTACATCCTCGACCTCCCGGCCAGCTTCGATAACACCCCTAGCTACGACGCGCAGCTGGCCGCCATCACCAAGTTCACCAACGGCGTGGTGGCCAGCAACCGCGACAGTGGCACCGGGCTGTATTTCCCCCGGCTCAGCATCGCCGACCCGCTGAACCAGAGCAGGCCCCGTGGCGTGGGCGCGAGCGGCACGCTCGCCGGGATCTGGGCGGCCACGGACGCCACCGGCGGCGGGGTCTGGCGGGCGCCAGCCGGGATCCAGGCTGCGCTGCCCGGGAACGTCACGCTGGCCTGCAACCTGACCGACGGCGATAACGGCACCTTCAACGCGCTCGGCGTTAACGTGCTCCGCACCTTCCCGGTCTACGGGAACGTCACCTGGGGCGCTCGCACGCTGATGGGCGCCGACGTGGAGGCCAGCGAGTGGAAGTACCTCTCCGTGCGGCGGACGGCCTACTACATCGAGGAGAGCCTGGTCGAGGGGCTCAAATGGGCCGTCTTCCAGCCGAACGACGAGGTCCTGTGGAAGCAGATCCGGCTGAACGTCACCGCCTTCCTGCAGAACATGTACGTGAACCAGGCGTTTCCTGGGCAGACGCCGGCGCAGTCGTACTTCGTCAAGTGCGACGCCGACACCAATCCCCCGTCGCAGGTCCAGCTGGGGATCGTCACCTTGATCGTGGGGTTCGCCCCCCTATACCCGGCCGAGTTCGTGATCCTGCAGCTCGAGCAGCTGGCCGGTCAGACGCAGTCTTGAGAGGTGGGAAATGCCCCAGTTTCCGGTCAACCCGACCCGGTACGACCCGTACAAAAACTTCAAGTTCAGGGTGATGTGGGACGGCGCCTACGTGCTTGGCGCCGCCAGCGTGACCGGGCTCACCCGTAAGACCGAGGTCATCAAGCATCGCGCCGGCGGCGACCCGAGCACGCAGCACCTATCGCCGGGCACCACTTCCTACGACCCGGTGACGATCAAGAGCGGCGTGACCCAGGATCGTACGTTCCACCTGTGGATGGGCAAGGTCTGGGCGCTGGGCAACCAGTTCGGCATGGAGGTCTCGCTCAAGGATTTCCGCAAGGACGTGACCCTGGAGGTGTACAACGAGGCCGGTCAGCTGGCCATCGCCTACACCATCTACCGTTGCTGGCCGTCGGAATTCCAGGCCCAGGCGGACCTGGACGCGAACACCGGCGGCATCCTCTTCCAGCACCTGAAGCTGGAGAACGAGGGCTTCGCCATCGACACGTCGGTTCCGGAACTTCCCGAGCCGTCCTTCGTGATTCCCGTGGGGCCGTAGTGCGCCGACTCACGGCCCGCGAGATCGTCGCGGTGTGGGACGCCGGCACAGGCCGATCCGCAGCCGGCCGGGTACTGGCGACGGTTTCGGCGTGCCTGCCGGACTGGTCGGTCGCGGAGCTCGCGGCCCTCCCGCTCGGCTTCCTCGACGCCCTGCTCCTCGAGCTCCACGGTGCGACCTTCGGCCGGCAGCTGAATTCGATCTCGGCCTGCCCGCACTGCGGCGTGCGGGTCGAGTTCTCGATCAGCCTCGCCGACCTGCCGGCCCGGCCGAACGTCGAGGACATGGCCGCGCCGCCCGCGCCCCTGACCATGCTGGCCCAGGGCCTGTCGGTCACCTACCGGCTGCCCGACTCCACCGATCTCGACGCCATCGCCGCGGTGGCCGACCCGGAGACGGCGGTTGCGATGCTCGCCCGGCGGTGCGTCCTGTCCGTCCGCCCGGCGGACGGCTCTGGGCGGCTGGAGGGCGGAGCAGACGACGGCCCGCTCCCGGCTGAGCTGATCGATGATCTCGAGGCGGAGATGGCGCGCCGGCAACCATGGGCGGACATCGAGGTGGCCCTTATCTGCCCGTCCTGCGGCGCCGGATGGCAGTCCGGCGTCGACGTGGGCACCTTCGTCTGGGCCGAGATCGAGTCCGAAGGGCGGCGCCTGCTCTACGAGGTCGACGCGCTCGCGCGCATGTACGGATGGAGCGAGCGCGACATCCTCGACATGACGCCCGTCCGGCGGCAGAGGTATCTGGAGATGGCCTAATGACCGCTGGATTCCTCACCCGGCTGGCCGAACGGGCCCGCGGCGGCGGGTCCCCGGCCCTGGTCCGCCCGGATCTCCCGCCCGCGTACGCGCCCGGTCTGCTCGCCCAGGCGCGCCCGGCCGACTTCGAGGGAACCGGTCTCGGGGAAACGTGGCCTGGAGCCGACCCGGCGGGGCCGGACGCGCCGGAGGGCGGCGCCCGGCCGGCCGGTCCTGGCTGGGACCTGGGGCCGCCCCGCGATGCTGAGGAGTTCCCGCCGCCAGCGACGGCCGGCCCGGGCCGGGTCCCGGATCGCGCCGAGCCCGCTGGAGCCCGGGGCACCGGCTCGCCCGAGCCGGAGGCGTGGCCCCGGCCCGCCGCGAGGGCCGGGCGCGGGCCAGGTGGCACGCCAGCGGACGCGGCACCGGCCCGTTACCCGCAGCCGTCGGAGTCGTTCGACGCGGCCGGCGCCGCCCCGGGCCACCCGGACGATCCCGCTGCCTCCCGCGCTGGCCCCGACGAACTCGCCGCGGTCAGCCCGAGCCAGCGCTTCTTGGCCCGGATCCGCCGGGATGACCCCGTAACGGCCTGGTCCCGTACGGACCAGCCCGACGCGGCCCCGGCCCGCGCGGAGCCCAGGGGAAGCCGAAGATCGACGGTGGTGCCCGCCACCGGTACCGCCGGGCCGACCTGGCAGGCGGCCCGGCCAGCGCAGCCCGGCCCGCGCGAACCGGACGTCCACATCTCGATAGGGCGCATCGAGGTGAGGCTGCAGGAGGCCGCCGCCCCCGCGCCGAGTAAAACGCAGCGCCGACCGCCTGCGGACCCGGCGGTGCCGCTGGAAGAGTACCTCCGGCGCCGTTCCGGAACGTCACGGTGAGCACGGCCCTGGCGATCGCCGCCACCACGGCGGTCATCCGCGAGACGCTTCAGACGCGCCTCAACAACGTGCCGCTGGGCCCGATGGCAGGGGTTACCGTCTCGGCGTTGCCACCCGACCGGCTCGGACTGGGAGCCGAGGACGCCAACGTCCTCAACCTGTTCCTCTACCAGGTGACGCCGAACGTCGGATGGCGCAACATGGACCTGCCGTCCCGGGATTCGGCGGGCAACCTGCTCAGCAATCCGCCGCTGGCCCTGGACCTGCACTACATGATGACCGCCTACGGCCAGGAGGACCTGGAAGCCGAGGTCATCCTCGGGTACGGCTTGCAGGCCATGCACGAGCTCTCGGTGATCACGCGCGCCGCGATCCAGAATGCCTTCAGCGGCCCGCTCACGGCCATGATGGCCCTGGTGGCCGGGGCCGAGCTTGATCAGCAGCAAGAACTCGTCAAGATCACGCCGGAGTACCTGCCCGCCGAGCAGCTAGCCCAGCTATGGACCGGCTTCCAGGACAAGTACCGGCCGACCGCCGGGTTCCTGGCCACCACCGTGCTCATCCAGCGCAGCGACTCGGTCCCGGCCAGTTTCCCGGTGCGCACGACCAGCGTGACGGTGGTCCCCTTCGTCGCGCCGGCCATCGACGCGGTCAGCCCGGCCATCACCGCGACCTATCCGCCGCCAGCGCCGACCGTCATCATCACCGGCCAGGGGCTGCTCGCCCCGGGCGCGACCGTCGTCTTCGGGGAGCAGCCTCCGGTCGTGCCGATCCAGCCGTCCACGGCCGTGAGCCTGTCCGTGCCGGTACCCGCGGATCTTCCGGCGGGACAGGCCACCGTGCAGGTCACGCTTCCGGCCCAGGCCGGCCAGCTGTCCCTCCCGGCCGCGCAGTCGAACCAGGCCGTCCTCCTGATCAGGCCGGCCATCACCCAGCAGGGCGGTGCCTACGACATCGCTGCGGCCGGCGGGCAGATCACCGTGGGCGTCGCCCCGCCGGTGGGCCGCGACCAGCAGGCCTTGCTGCTGCTCATCCAGGCCGCAGTGGCCGGGAACGGGTCACCCGCGAGCTACACCGTGGCCGCACCGTCCAGGGTCGCCGATCCTAATCCCAGCACCGGTACGCTTACCTTTCCGGCGAGCGCGGTACCGGCCGGGCAGTACCTGGTGACCGTCCAGGTCGACGGCGTCGCCAGCGAGCTGGCCGTCGGGGCTGACGGGACCTTCGCGGGCCCGCTGGTGACGCTATGACCGAAACCGGCGTATCGCGGCCGCGCGTGGCCGATGAGGATCAGCTCAGGCAGCGCCTGCTGGAGTGCATCGCGCTGGTGAAGGAGCGCCTGCGGGCGTACCTGGACGGACAGCGCGACGCCGGCGCGGGCGAACCGGTCGCCGACCGGCTTTCCCCGCCTGGCGACCTGACCGCGGCCTTCGGACTCAGCGCCTTCGAGACCGAGTTGCTGCTGCTCTGCGCGGCGGTCGAGCTGGATTCCGAGGTGGCGGGGCTGTGCGCTGCGGCGCACGGTGACCCGAACCGGGCCTACGTGACGTTCGGCCTGGCGCTGGCGGCGCTGCCCGAGCCGCACTGGAGCGCCATCGTCCCCGCCGGGGCGCTGCGCAGCTGGCAGCTGCTGGCGGTGGCTGACGGGCCGTCCCTGGTGGCCAGCCCCGTGCGGATCGGCGAGTGGGCCCTGCACGCCCTGGTGGGCCTCGACGACCTGGACGAGCGCCTGTCGTGCCTGGCCACCCGGGTGCCGCCCGACGGCGATCTCGTGCCGTCGCAGGAAGCCGTGTGCGACGCGATCGTGCAGTCCTGGCTGAGCTCTTCGTCCGCCGTCCCGGCGACGCGGGTGGTGACCGGCCCGGACCCGGCCGCCCGGCGGGCGGTGACCGCACGTGCCTGCGCCGCCATCGGCGCGGAGCTATGGGCGCTGACCGCTGCGCTGCTGCCCACGGCCGCCGCCGACCTGGCCGATCTGGTCCGGCTCTGGGAGCGCGAGGCATGGCTCTACCGCAGAGCGCTGCTGCTCGAGTTCGATGAAGCAGACCCGGCCGTGGAATCCGCGGCCGGCCGGTTTGCCGAACGCTACCGGGGGCTGCTGTTCCTGAGCGGCCGCGACCATCCGCTTCCGCGCGCGGGGCAGGCGAGCGTCCGCGTCTGGTGGCCGACCCTCGCCGAACGCCGCCGGGTCTGGCAGGATCTGCTCGGCGCGGACGCGCAACGCCTGGCCGAAACGGCCGACAGCCTGGCCGCCCAGTTCAGCATCGGCCCGGCCGCCTCCCGGCGGGCGGTGGAACTGGCTCGCGCCGCCCCGGACGGCCTGTCCGCCGCCACGCTCCTGGCGGCGTGCCAGGACCAGGCCAGGCCGCGCCTGGAGGGACTTGCGGCCCGGATTACCCCGCGGGCCAGCTGGGACGATCTGGTCGTCCCGGCTGGTCAGCTGACCGTCCTGCGGCAGATCGTGATCCAGGCCCGCCGCCGGGCGCAGCTCGCCGAGGAGTGGGGGCTCGGCGGCGCGGCCTGGCGGGGGGAAGGCGTGGCCGCGCTGTTCAACGGCGACAGCGGCACCGGCAAGACGCTCACGGCCGAGGTGATCGCCGGCGAGCTGGGCCTCGACCTGTACCGGGTGGACCTGAGCCGGGTGGTGAGCAAGTACATCGGGGAAACCGAGAAGAACCTCAGCCGAGTGTTCGACGCGGCCGACGAGGGCTCGGCTGTGCTGCTGTTCGACGAGGCCGACGCGATATTCGGCCGCCGCAGCGAGGTCAAGGACAGCCACGACCGGTACGCCAACATCGAGGTGAGCTACCTGCTGCAGCGGATGGAGTCCTACCGCGGCATCGCCATCCTGACCACCAACCTCAAGAGCGCGATCGACAGCGCGTTCCTGCGTCGGCTGCGCTTCGTGGTGGACTTCCCGTTCCCCGACGCGAGCCTGCGGGCCCAGATCTGGCAGCGGGCGTTCCCCGCGAGCACGCCGACCGCCGGATTGCGGACCGCGCAGCTCTCGCAGCTCAGCATCACCGGCGGAAGCATCCATAACATCGCACTGCACGCGGCGTTCATCGCGGCCGATGAAACTCGCGCGGTCACCATGTCCGACGTGCTCGCCGGCGCGCGGATCGAGTACGACAAGCTGCGCCGGTCGCTCACCCCAGCCGAAGTGGCGGGCTGGTCATGAGCGGCACCGTCCACGTGCACATCGACGAGCTGGTCCTCGTCGGCGTCCGGCCAGCAGATCGCGAGCTCGTCGCGCAGGCGTTGCAAGCCGAGCTGGTGCGCCTCCTGCGCCAGCACCCGCTGCGTTCGGACACTGCCCGCGGCGAACCAGCCGCCGTCGAGCGGGTGGTTACCCCAGTAGCGAAGCTGGGCGCCGCCAACGGGCATTCAGTCGGGCGGCTGGCCGCGGCGCAGGTCCACTCCTACTTGAGGAGTGCACGGTGACTTCAGGCCAATCCGCCAGAATCCCTGCCGAGGCGCGTCGCGTCACGGTGCATATCCGGCCGGCTGCCTGGTCCCCGCGCTCAACAGCGAGCAGACCAACGACGCTCCAGGCGCGCGGGCAAGAGGCTGGAAGCCTCCCGTCGCTGGATTTCAGCAGGATCAGCCTGTTCCCCCCTGGCCAGGAGGACCGTCACAAGGCGTCATCCCTAACGGCCTGGCCTCGGCTGCCTGAGTTTATACACCCAAAGCTCGCGGTCGGAGAAGCCAACGATCCGCTCGAGATTGAGGCGGATCACATAGCCCACGAGGTGATGCAGACATCTGATCCGAATGCGTCCATCGCCTCCGACACGCTGCAACCCGACCGGACGGCCAGCGGGTCCGGAGCCGTCGTCGGCTGGGTCCCGGACAGCGTGCCTGCCGTTCTCGGTTCGCCCGGACGGCCACTCGACTCGGCGACTCGCGCCTTCTTCGAGCCTCGTTTCGGCCGTGACCTGTCCGCCGTGCGGTTGCACAGCGACTCCCGCTCTGCTGAGTCCGCGCGGGCCATCGGGGCGCTGGCCTACACCGTCGGGAACCATATCGTCACCGGTCCCGGGCCAGACAGGCGATTGATCGCACACGAGCTAGCGCACGTCGTGCAGGTGACATCGTCATCCAGCTTGCCGCGCTCCATTATCCGTCGGCAGTCCGGGACAGAGCAATCCCAGTACGAGAAGATAAAATGGTCTGTTTATCACGCGCTGATCAAGGCACTGCAGAGCGCGAAGAACGCGGCTATCAATGCAGCGCGCTCAAGGGTGCCATCGCTGCCCGCATGGGCGCAGGGCCCGGTCTCGACGCTGCTCGACATCACCGATTTCTTCATTGACCTGGAAATCGCGGCGTGCCTGGCGATCATAGGCCTGACCGTCGGCTTTGCCGAAGGGCTCGCCGGCATGATCACAGGAATGGCGAAGATGGCCTATGGCCTCATCAAGCTGGAAGGCGACATACTTGCGGCGATCTTCGGGAAGGGTGAAGCGCTCAAGGATGACCTCAATGCATTTGTAAACGTGATCAAGAATCTCTTCCCGGCAATCAAGGCGAAAATCACCGCGTGGATAGATCGGTACAAGAAGGCCAGTCTCGAAGACCAAGTCCTCATGGGAGGAGAGCTGGTCGGCGAGATCGAGGCCTTTATCGCGAGCTTCGCCTTTGTCCCCGCGAAGGCGGGGCAGGCGGGCGCTGCAGCCAGGACGGCAGAAACGGCCGGCGAGGTAGCCTCCACTGCACCTCGCGTTGCCGGAGAGGTAGCCGCGGATGTGGCGAAGCCCGCGGAGGCAACCGTGGAGGCGGCCAAGCCCGCAGAGGCAGCCGCGGAGATACCCAAGCCCGCGGAGGTGCCCAAGCCCGCGGAGGTAGCTAAGCCCGCGGAAGTGCCCAAGGCCGCGGAGGCGCCGAAGCCCGTGAAGCCGGTCAAGCCCACAAAGGTGGCCAAGCCCGCTGAACCAGCTGAGGCCGCGGAGGCGGCTGAGGCTAAGTCCGCGCCGGAGGCAGGGACCACCGGCGTGCCCAAGCGCCCACGTCTTCCTCGCCGCGGCCCGGAACTTCCGGATAGTAATTTCCGGATATGGAAGGAGCCGCTGCATGACGAGAAACTAGCCGAGGCTCAAGCCGATATTCTGAAACAGATTAAGAAGGACCCAGGGAAAGCCACTGAACTGGGTAATAAATATCGCGATCTGATCGATTATGATTTGCAGCCGACAGCAACTCGGGAACGTACCCCTGAAGTATTCGGCAGACCAGGGCGGCGACCCGATGTCGGCGAGCAGGAGATGACGCTTGAAGGAATTCGGAAGGGTTTCGGGGGGGGAAAGCTCGACCAGATATGGAGGGATCTGATGGAGAAAGGCCGAACAACCATTACCGTCCCCGAGTTGTCTCCGCAGGCCGCAAGCCAGCTGCGCAGGATAGGTGCGCAAGCCCAGCAAACGTTGGGGAAGGACGTGTACATATTCGTCCGGCAGACGGCACCGTGAAGGGAAAAAGATGAGCGCGTTTCCTGGGTCGCCGCGGGTGCTGGCGGGCGGGATCATCCTGGTCGATCCCGGGTCGGGAGCGGTGCAGCGCACGATCGCCTTCCAGTACAACCCGGACACGATGACGCGCACGCTGAAGGCGGAGGCGATCGGGCCCGAATCCGGCGACCGCCTGGAGGCCACGCGGCTGAAGGGAGCGCCGGTGGAGACGATCAAGCTCGACGCCGAACTGGACGCGACCGATCAGCTCGAGTTCCCTGACCAGAACCCCGAGGTGGTCCAGTACGGGCTGCATCCGCAGCTAGCCATGCTGGAGCTGATCACGTACCCGTCCAGCACGTCGGTGCAGGACAACATCAACCTGGCTTCCGTCGGGACCATCGAGATCCTCCCGATGGAGGCGCCGCTCGCCCTGTTCGCGTGGGGCGCGACGCGGATCGTCCCGGTGCGGCTGACCGATCTGTCCATCACCGAGGAGGCCTTCGACCCGAACCTCAACCCGATCCGCGCCAAGGTGGGTCTGACCATGCAGGTGCTCAACGTGAACGACCTCGGCGTCGGCGCCTGGGGCACGAGCGTTTTCATGGCCTACCACCAGCGCAAGGAACAGCTAGCCGGTCTCGGCCCGGCCACCTCGCTGGCCGCGCTCGGCATAACGAGGATCCTGTGAGCATCATCGGCCCGCTGGCGGTCGCGGCCTCTCCGGTAAGCCCCACCCCGGCATACGGCCCGAGCAGCCGCTACTACGGGGTCGGAACCAGCACCTACACCGCGCCGGACGGCACGGGCGATGCCTACCTGCAGCGGCGCTTCGTGCCTGATCCGGCCGACATGCAGGTGCTGCAGCAGATCCAGGTCACCGACCCGAGCCAGCGGCTGGACAACCTGGCCGCGACGGTCCTGGGCGACCCGCTGCAGTACTGGCGGATCTGCGACGCGAACTGGGTCCTGCAGCCCGCCGACCTGATGCAGGCCGGGACCGTCCAGATCGCGCTACCGCAGGGGATCGCGGGGGTGCCCGGTGCTTGACGGAGTCCATCTGACGCTGCTGATCGGACCCACGATCCCGGTGCCGGTACCCCTCCCGGTGATTGAGGCGCTGCAGTCCGTCCAGGTGACCTCGGCCGCCGGGCAGCGCAGCGGCTTCCAGCTGTCGTTCGCGCTCAGCCCTACCTCACCGCTGCAGACCGGGCTGATCCCGGCCGGGTACTTCGATCCGGGCATGCGGGTCATCATCGTGGTGACGATGAACGCCGTGCCGACGGTGATCAGCGACGGAGTGATCACCAGGCAGGACGTGGCCATCAGCAACGAACTCGGCCAGTCGCGGCTGACCGTGACCGGCGAGGACATCAGCCTGATGATGGACCTGTCCGACGTCGTGCTCAAGCCCTTCATCGGCGTTCCGCAGTCCGGGCAGGTCGCCCTGATCGTGGCCAGCTACGCGCTGTACGGGCTGGTGCCGCTTATCGTCCCCCCGATCTTCGAGGACTACCCGGTCCCGATCGACCGCTGGGACACCCAGCGCGGCACCGACCTGGAGTACGTGAACGAGATCGCGGCGATGAACGGCTACGTCTTCTACGTCGTGCCCGGGCCGCTGCCGGGCATGAACCTGGCGTACTTCGGCCCGGAGATCCGGGTCGGGGTACCGCAGCCCGCGCTCAGCGTCGGCCTGGACGCGATGACGAACGTCGAATCGCTGAACTTCAGCATGGACGGCCTGTCCTCCACCCAGTACGTCGTCATCGTGCAGGAGCCCGAGACCAAGATCGGCATCCCGATTCCGGTGCCCAGCATCAGCCTGCTCAGCCCCCCGCTGACCCTGCGGCCGGCCCCGCAGCTGCGCTCGAAACGGCTGGGCGACGTGGCCCAGCTCGACCCCGTCCAGGCCATGGCCCAGGCCCTCGCCGAAGCGACGAAGGCCGCGGACGCGGTATCGGCGACCGGCCGGCTCGACGTCGCACGCTACGGCGGCATCCTGCAGGCCCGCGGCCTGGTGGGCGTGCGTGGGGCCGGCCTGGCCTACGACGGCATCTACTACGTCAAGAGCGTGACCCACGAAATCAAGGCAGGCGAGTACATGCAGAGCTTCACCCTGACCCGCAACGGCCTGGTCTCGCTGACCCCGGTGGTGCTGCCATGACCCAGCCGAAGGGGACCTTCTACGGCAAGTACCGTGGCCAGGTCTTCGACATCGAGGACCCGCAGTTTCTGGGCCGGGTCCAGGCCTTCGTGCCCGACGTTCTAGGTGAGACGCCCTCCACCTGGGCGCTGCCGTGCCTGCCGATGGCGGGGACGGGAACGCCGATGGGAGTCTTCTGCGTGCCGCCGATCGGCGCCGGCGTGTGGATGGAGTTCGAGCACGGGGATCCGGGCAAGCCGATCTGGAGCGGCTGCTGGTACAGCGACGGCATGCTGCCGCCCCTGGCGATGCTGTCCCCGCCCCCGACCTCCCAGATGGTCATCCAGACCCAGCTCGGCACCACGCTGTCGATCAGCGACTTGCCCACGCCGCCCGGCGGAATCCTGCTGAAGACCCCGGGAGGGGCGATGATCTCCATCAGCGATACGACCGGGATCGTGATCTCGAACGGGAAAGGCGCCAGCATCATTCTGGCCGCCGCGGCCGTCACCATCAACAACGGCGCGCTGATGGTGACGGCGCCATGACGCAGGCCGCCTTCCCCCTGACGTTCGACGCCTCCGGGCACACCGCGCAGGCCACCGACGACGCTCACATCACCGACCTGATCGAGCAGGTCCTGTTCACCTCCCCCGGCGAGCGGGTCAACCGGCCGACCTTCGGGAGCGGCCTGCTGCAGACCGTGTTCGCGCCCGCCGGGGACGCGATGAGCGCGGCGTTGAACGTCGTGGTGCAATCCGCGCTGCAGCAGTGGCTCGGCAGCCTGATCGCCATCGGCCAGGTGAGCGTGACGAGCCAGGAATCGACGGTCACCGTCAACGTCGCTTACACGGTCCGGCTCTCCCAGCAGTCGTTCGAGGCTCAGCTGACCCGGGGAGGCGCACCGGCGTGATCTACTTCTGCTGCGACGACAACCGCCGGACCCTGCTGCTCGGAAACCCGGACCTGAACGGCATCGACTACGTCGAAGTGCTCGACGACCCTTCCGCCCCGGCCAGCCAGAACCAGCGCACGCTGTTCGTCACGTTCGTCAACCCGGTGACGCCCCTCGGTCCGGCGAACATGCTCATCGACGGCGGGGAGCGGATAACCGGGATCACGGTCACCGGGGTGACGGCGACCGAGGACCCGCTCACGCTCATGGTACGGGCCAGCCAGTCCGGCGATTTCTCCACGTACACGCTGCGGCTGGTGGCCAGCGCCGCCGCCCCGTCGGGAGGGCCGCCGACCGGGATCGACCCGGTGCTGGCCGCGGCGCAGTTCACGTTCAAGGCGGCCTGCGACACCGATTTCGACTGCGGGTCCGCCTCGGCGTGCCCGCCGGCGCCCGCCGACGCCCCCGTAATCAACTACCTGGCTAAGGACTTCCCTACCATCAACCAGCTGATGCTCGATCGCATGTCGGTGACCGTCCCGGCGTGGTCGGAACGCAACCCGGCTGACGTTATGGTCATGCTCACCGAAGTACTGTCCTACGTCGCCGATTACCTCAGCTACCAGCAGGACGCGGTGGCCACCGAGGCGTACCTGGGTACTGCCCGGCTGCGCGTCTCCGTGCGCCGCCACGCCAGGCTGGTGGATTACCACATGCACGACGGATGTAACGCCAGGGTCTGGGCCCGCATCCAGGTGACCGCCGACCCCACGCTGCCCGCACATACCCAGCTGCTCACTACGGTCGCCGGGCTCCCGCCGCTGATCGCGCCGGGGTCCGCGGACCTGACCGCCGCGATCAGCGCCGCAGCGACCGTGTTCGAGACCATGAGCTCCCAGAAGCTGTACGCCGACCACGACTGCATGGGCTTCTACACCTGGGACGCCGTGCAGTGCTGCCTGCCCTCGGGCGCGACCAGCGCCACCTTGTCCGGGGCATACCCGCACCTGAGCGCGGGCGACGTCCTGATCTTGGCCGAGATAGCCGGCCCGCAGACGGGTCAGGCGCAGGACGCCGACCCGGCGCGCCGGTGGCCGGTGATGCTCACCTCGGCTGACGTCGGCACCGACCCGCTGCATGGCCAGCCGGTCACGTCCATCTGCTGGGGTGCTCCCGATGCGCTGCCCTTCCCGCTCACGGTCAGCCGCGCGACGCCGGAGGGCGCCAGCCAGCCCATCGCGGTCGCCTACGGGAACATCGTCCTGGCCGATCAGGGACGGAGCCTGCCGTCCGAGCCGCTGGCCCCGGTGCCCGAGCCGACGCTGGCGACGGTGGCCGCACCGGGCGGTGACCCCTGCTCGCCGGCCGCGCCGGTTCCGGTCTCGGCGCGTTACAACCCGCAGCTGGCCAACGGGCCCGTGACCCAGGCCGCCCCGTTGCTGAGCACTCCAGCCGCGGTGCCCCCGGCCGGATGCCCGCCACAGCCGCTGTCCGCCGCCGCCGTCTTTCAGCAGGCCGTGGCCGGCGCGACACCATCCATCACGCTGGCCGGATCCGACGGCACGGCGTGGACCTGCCGCCAGGACCTGCTGTCCAGCACGGCGACGGACACCGTTTTCGTCGCCGAGGTCGACGACCTCGGTAACACGACGCTTCGTTTCGGCGACGGCAGCACGCACGGCACCGCGCCGGGCGTCGGCGTCAGCTATGCGGCCTCCTACCGGGTCGGCAACGGCGCTGCGGGTAACGTCGCGGCCGGATCGTTCGGCCATATCGTGGCCGCCGACCCCGGCTTGTCCGCAGTCAGCAACCCGCTGCCCGCCTCGGGCGGGACGGACCCCGAATCCAGCGAGCACGTGCGCATGATCGCCCCGGTGGCCTACCGCACCCAGGCCCGGGCGGTCACGGCGGATGACTACGCGGCCATGGCCGAGCAGTACCCGGATCCGGGCAATCCCGAGGTCGCCCAGGCGGTGGCGACCTTCCGCTGGACCGGCAGCTGGCACACGGTCTTCGTGACGGTGGCGCGGGCCGGCGCGCTCGAGGTGGACGACCAGTTCACCGCCTGCGTGCAGGCGTTCCTCGAGCAGTACCGGATGGCCGGCCAGGACGTCGTGGTGCAGGGCCCGGTCTATGTCCCGCTCGAGCTGGACATGACCGTCTTCGTCGACGCCGACCATTTCGCCGCCGACGTCGAGCAGGCCGTCCGGGCGGTGTTCACCAACGGGCAGCAGCCGAACGGCCAGCCCGGCGTGTTCGCGCCTGCCAACTTCAGCTTCGGCCAGACCGTCTATGACAGCCCGTTCCTGGCCGCGGCGCAGGCCATCGACGGGGTGGACTACGCGGAGATCACCGCCTTCGGGCGCTGGGGCGATACCAGCCAGACGGCCCTGCAGGCCGGCCAGCTGCAGCTCGGGAGGCTGGAACTGCCCCGGCTCGACAACGATCCGAGCCTGCCGGACCGGGGCGTGTTCGTGCTGACCATGTGCGGTGGCAAATGACCTGTGGCGGCGGGGCCGGCTGTACCGGAGCCCGCGGATGCGGCTGCTTCACCGGGATTGCCGTGTCCACCCCGGCCGCGGTGACCAACCTGCCGGGCCTGCAGGCGATCAGCTACCGGGCCGGGACCTACGCCACGTTCATGGCCAGCATGCTGGCCAACCTGTCGCTGCTCGCCGACTCCGGGGCGCTGGCCGAGCTAAGGGCACGCGACGACGGCGACCTCGCGATCGCCCTGCTTGACGCGTGGGCGGCCGTGGCGGACGTGCACACCTTCTACTCCGAGCGGATCGCCAACGAGAACTACCTGAGGACCGCGACCGAGCGCAGGTCGGTCCTGGAACTCGCCCGGGCGGTCGGGTATGAGCTCTCGCCGGGCGTGGCGGCGAGCACATACCTCGCCTTCACCATGCAGGACGCGCCGGGTGCGGCGGCGTGCGTGGCGCTGCCCGCCGGCACCAAGGTGCAGAGCGTCCCGCTGCCGGGCCAGAGCCCAGTCACGTTCGAGACGATCGAGGCGATCCAGGCCCGGCCGGCCTGGAACTCGCTCGCGCCGCAGCAGGCCAGCACGCAGTCGGTGGACGCCAGCCAGGGCACGGCGACGCTGGTCCTGACCGGGACCTCGACCAATCTCAAGGCCGGCGACGGGCTGCTGTTCCCGGCCGCTGCGGGCGGCGTCTGCTTCGGCGTGGTGACGAGCGTGACCGCGGTCCCGTCTGGGGCGGTCCCAGGACAGGGGACCACCAACGCGACGGTGACCGTCCTGGGCTCGTCTCAGACGGTGGCAGGCTTCCCGGGATCGGCGTCGGCTACCTTGCCGCCGCAGGTGCAGGCCCTGGTCGGCCAGGTCGGCCAGACGGTGGACGCCGCCGACCTGGCCAGGCTGGCCGCTCAGCAGGGCTTCTCGGTGCCGGACCTGCTCGCCTGCCTGGCCCAGAGCGCGTCCTCGCCGCCGCCGGTGGTGGCGCTGCGCACCACGGCGGGGATCTTCGGGAACAACGCCCCGGCCTACGCCACGCTGCCGCCGACCTTGACCTACGGGCAGAAGGCGTACACCGACGTCGGGGGCGACTCTACATGGGTGGCAGGCCCGTGGCCGATCAGCAGCGACTGGACCGGGCAGGACCTGGCCAAGTACGAGGCACGGGCCAAGCTGGGTGCCGGCGTGGTGCTGCTCGACTCGAGCTACCCGCAGGCCGGCGTAGGACAATACGCCGTGTTCCGTACGGGCAGCACCTGGACGGCGGCCGTGCTGCAGGACGTGGCCGACCGAGCGTGGGCGGACTTCACCATGAGCGCCAAGGTGACCCAGCTGACGGTTGCCGCGGCGACTCCGCTCTCCCAGTTCCGCATCTACAACACCACCGTGTACCTCGGCGGCGACGTGCTGCCGATGGCCAGTGTGCCGGTCCAGGGCCCGGTGACGGGCAGCCCGGTGCAGCTCGACGGGTGGGTCGACGGGCTGCAGGTCGGCCAGTGGATCGCGGTCAGCGGTAGCCGTTCTGACTTTCCCGGCACGCAGGCGACCGAGGTCACCCAGCTGCAGCGGGTGCAGCAGGTGCTCGACCCGGATACCGGGGGGACGCTGCTGACCCTCGATCCGCCGCTGGCGTTCTCCTACACGCCCTCCTCGATGGCCATCAACGCCAACGTTGCCCTGGCGACGCAGGGGGAAACGGTCAGCCAGGTCCTGGGCAGCGGGGACGCCAGCACGCCGTTCCAGTCGTTCGCGCTCAACAACCAGGCGCCGCTGACCTACGTGAGCAGCGCATCGGGCACCGGCGCGCAGTCCACCCTCACGCTGCGCGCCTCCGGCGTGCTCTGGCAGGAGACCTCGTACCTGTACGGGAACGGGCCCACGGCCCGGGTGTACGTGACCCGTATCGCGGACGGGGGGGCCGTCACGGTCGAGGGCGGCGACGGCACCACCGGGGCCCGCTTCCCCACCGGCCAGGAGAACATCCAGGTGACCTACCGGAAGGGCACCGGCCTGGCCGGAATGGTGCAGGCGGGCCAGCTGACGCTGCTCGCCGGCTCGACGCCCAGCGTGCGCGCGGTCACCAACCCGGTGAGCGCCACCGGCGGCCAGGACCCTGAGATGCTCGCCGACGCGCGGGTCAACGCGCCGCTCACCGCGCTGACCCTGGGGCGGGTGGTCTCCATGACGGACTACCAGGACTTCGCCCGCATGTTCCCCGGCGTGGCCAAGGCGCTGGCCACCTGGTCGGCCGACGGGCCGGTCCGCGGCGTCATGCTCACCGTCGCCGGGCCCGGCGGTACGGTGTTCCAGGCCTCCAGCCAGACCGTCATCAACCTGCTCGCGGCGCTGGCCTCGGCGGGTGATCAGTACGTGCCGCTGAGGGTGGTGTCTTTCACGCCGGTGCCGTTCACCGTGGCCGGGGCGGTGAAGGTCGACCCGGCCTACGACTCGACGGCCGTCCTAGCTGCGGCCGGGGCGGCGCTACAGTCGGCGTTCTCCTTCCGGGCGCGCGATTTCGGCCAGGACGTCGCCGTCAGCCAGGTGATCGGGGCGATCCACTCGGTCCCCGGCGTGCTGGCGGTGCAACTCAGCTCGCTGGCCAGGACCGGCGATGCACCCGGCCTGCCCACCAGCGGCCTGCTGACCGCCAGCCTGCCGACCACCGGCGGGCCGCTGGCCAGCCTGACGCCCGCCGAACTGCTGACCATCGACCCCAGCGCCCCGGACCTGACGGTGATGTAGATGACGTTCGACGCCGACACGATCTACGGCCTGCTGCCGGCCGTCTACCGGATCCGCGACACGCAGCCCGACGGCAGCGACGGGCCCATGAAGGGACTCATCAAGGTCATCGCGCACGAGGTCGCCGTGCTTGAGGAGAACCTGGCCCAGCTCTACGACGATGAGTTCATCGAGACCTGCGCCGAGTGGGTCGTCCCCTACATCGGAGACCTGCTCGGCGTGCGCGCCCTGTACCCGGTGGACGCATCCACCGTCAGCCTGCGCTCCTACGTCGCCAACACCCTTAGTTACCGCGCCAGGAAGGGCACCGCGGTGGTCGTCCAGCAGGTCGCCGCGGACGTGACCGGCTGGGGCGCGAACGCGGTGGAGGAATTCCGCGACCTGGCGGTCTGCCAGCACATGCAGGATGTGCGGCCGGGCCAGGGCGGGACCGTCGACCTCAGGCTCGCCGGGCCGCTCGAGCGGATCGGCACCGGCTTCGACACGCTGGCGCGGCTGCCCGACGTCCGCCGGATCGAGTCCGGCCGCGGCCTGCCGAACATACCCAACATCGCGGTATTCCTGTGGCGGCTCGACGCCCATACCCGCACCGCCAGCTCGGCCGCGCCCGTCGATCCCCCGGACGGGCACCGGTACCGGTTCAGTCCGCTCGGCATCGACGTGCCGCTGGTCACCAACCCCGCGCCGCCGCCCCAGCCGGTGACCCAGCTCTCGACCCCGCTCGACGTGCCGGTTCCGATCAGCCGACGCGTGCTCGCGGCCGGCCTGACTTCCTACTACGGGGCGGCGGCGAGCATCTACGTCCAGGCGGGGGGAACCGAGGTGCCTGTCGCCGACGTCGAGGTGTGCAACCTGCAGGATGTCGTGGACGGAGCCGGCCACGTGGTCGGCTGGGCCCACGCGCCGGCCGCCGGACTCGCCATCGACCCGGTGCTCGGCAGGATGGCGTTCGCCGCCGACCAGACCGGGCAGGATGTGACCGTCACCTACTCCTCCGGGTTCGCCGACAACCTCGGCGGCGGAGAATACAGCCGGTCAGCCACGTTCACCGGTACTGGCCCGGTCCTGACGGTCCGCAAGTCACCGACGTCCAGCCAGGAATACCCCACCATCCAGAGCGCCCTGGATGCCCTGGGCGCAACGGGCACCGTCGAGGTCCAGGGATCGGGTACCTGGACGGAAAGCCTTCACGTCGACCTCACCGGCCGCACCGCGGAACTTCGGGCCGCGGACGAGCACTCGCCGGTCCTGCGGTTGACCCAGGATTTCGCCGTCACCGGGGACGGCCAGCTCACCATCAACGGCTTCATAGTGACCGGCGCGGGCCTGAGCGTCGACAACCACCTGGCTCAGCTGACCCTGCAGCACTGCACGTTCGTTCCGGGCCTGACCCCCGGTGCGGGCGGCAACCCGGGCGCACCGAGCATCACCGTGGTCCCGGTGGACGGGCAGCAGACCAGCCTGACCATCGACCACTGCATCACCGGGCCCATCCGCGCGGCCTCGCCGCACGTCCTGCTCAGCGTCCAGGATTCCATCCTCGACCCGGGCGTGCCGCCGCCGCTGGCCACGACGGTGCCGGCGCTGGTCTCGGCCGGACTCGGCGCCGCGCCGGACTTCGGCGGGCTGCCGCCGGCTCCCTCGGTAGGCGTGACCATGGGCACCGACGGCCCCTACCAGGCGCAGCTGGCCAGCCGACCGACTGACCTGGCCGACGCGGCCGACCAGCTCGAGACGGCCATCCGGGCCGCCAGCACCGGGCCGTCGTTCACCGGTGCCCAGGTGCTCGCCGTCAACGGCCAGCTGATCGTGGTGCCCGGCGCCTCTGATTCTGGCGCGGTGGCGTCGGTGGGCGCGGCCCTCATCGCCGGCGGGGTCACCTTCACCGCGTGGGGCGCAGCAGGCCGAGCAGACCCCACGGCCGGCCTGCTCGGCCTGCTGCGCCCGGCCGCCCGGCGGATCTACGGCCTGCTCGGCCTCCCGCTCCCGGTGCCGCTCGCGTTGCGTTCGCCCACGCCGACCATGCTCGTGGCTATGGGTGCCACCGGGCCGCTGCCGGTGCGACTGGCCGCCGCCCCGGCCGACGCGGACGCGGCCGCCGCGGATCTCCAGGCGGCGATCCGGGCCGCCTCCGCCGACCCCGGTTTCAGCCAGGCCGCCGTCGCGGTCACCGGCGGATCCCTGCTCGTGATCCCCGGCGCCGATGGCCAGGCCGCGGCGGTGGTCGCCGCCCCGGGCGATGTCACGACGGCTGACGACCTCGGCCTGGCCTCGGCCGTCAGCGTGATCGCCGGCACGTTCGCCGGGGATGTGGCCGGGCCGGCCACCGGCCTGACGCGGTGCACCGTGCTCGGGCCGGCGCACGTCGCCAGCGTGGCCACGGTGTCCGACTCGCTGCTGCTCTGGCCGCTCACCTGCGAGCGCCGCCAGGTCGGCTGTGTCCGGTTCAGCCTCGTCACTCCCGGCTCGCTCACCCCGCGCCGCTACCGGTGCGTACCCCGGGAGGGGTCCACCGGACCGGTCGTGACGCCCGTCTTCACCTCGATGCAGTACGGTGACCCCGGCTACTGCCAGCTTCAGCGGTCATCCCCGGACCAGATCTGGCGCGGCGCGTCGGACGGCGCGGAGATGGGCGCGTTCCACGAGCTGTTCGAGCCGCAGCGCGAGACGAACCTGCTCGTGGCGCTCGACGAATACCTGCGTTTCGCTTTGCAGGCCGGGATCTTCTATGCGACCTGACGCGACCGCGCGACAACTAGTCTCCGGCCTAGGGGAGGCGAGATGGCAGTAGACCTGAGTCGGGTCACCTTCGATCCGAGCAAGCACTATTCCGCGTTGCTGCACCAGCAAGGGCGGGTGAGCATCGACGCCGACCTGAACGAGGCCCAGGACATCGGGCGGTACCGGGAGGAAACGACCACCGCCGACGTGATCGGGCCGACCGGATCCCCGCGGGCCGGCGGAGGTTACGCGGTCACGGTCGTCCCAGGCTCGAGGGACCTGCTGATCTCGGCCGGGCGCATGTACGTCGACGGAATCCTGGCCGAGCTGACCCCGACGCCGGTCACCGTGACGATGACCGGACCGGACCAGGTGACGGTCCCCACGTTTGACCTCGACGGCCACGCCTTCGCGGCCGGGCAGTGGGTGCAGCTGTCCGTGGGGGCCGGAAACCCGAGCGTGATGCAGGTCCAGGCGGTCACGCCACCAGTGGCCGGCCAGGCCGACGGCGTGCTCACCCTGGACGGAACGATCGCCGGGTACGCCGAGGGACAGGCCGCCACGATGGGGCGGCAGGCCAGCCTGGCCTGCCAGCCCGATTCCTACGCGCCGCTGCCGGAGCTCCTGCAGCCGGGCTGGTACCGGGCCTACCTGGACGTCTGGAACCAGGAGGAAACCTGGATCCAGGACCCGCAGACGAGGGAGATCGCGCTCGGAGGTCCCGACACGGCCGGCCGGCTCCGGGTCCGGGCCCAGGTCAAGATCTACCGGGACCCGCTGGCGAGCAACGCTTGCCCGGACGCCTTCGGGGCGGGCTGGGCCGCCGGCTTCCCGGCCACGACCGGCACCCTCACGGCGCAGATCGACCCCCGCACCGTCGCCAGCTCGCCCTGCCTGATCCCGCCGGGCCTGGGCTACCAGGGGCCGGAGAATCAGTTCTACCGGGTCCAGATCGACCAGGCTGGCAACGACGGCGCAGGAGCCACCATCAAATGGCAGCGTGACAACGCGTCCGTGCGGACCCCCGTCACCCTCGTGAACGGTACGACCGCCGACGTCACCAACGTCGGGCTTGACGATACCCGCGGGTTCTCAGCCCTCGACCTGGTGGAACCCTCGGACGACCGCAGCGACCTGGACGGCGCGCCGTGGCCGCTGCAGGTCGTGGCGACGCAGCCTACCCAATCGCCGCCGCAAATCCAGCTGCAAACCCCCCTGCCCCCCATCGACCCGTTGCTGCACGCCAAGCTGGCGCGGTGGGACGGCAGCGCGCAGATCCCGCCCAGCGGCGCGAACCAGTGGATCACTCTGGAGGGAGGCCTGCAGGTCTTCTTCGCGGCCGGCAGCTACCGGTCCGGCGACTACTGGCTGATCCCGGCCCGGACGGCGACCGACGTCAACCCGGGGACGATCGAATGGCCCACCGACGACGCGGGCAACGCGCTGCCGCTCCCGCCCGCGGGCATCAGGCATCACTACGCACCGCTGGCGCTCGTCCGCTTCAACGGGCTTGTTTTTGACCAGGCGGTCGACTGCCGGCCGGCGTTCCCGGCGCTGACCGCCATCACGGCGAGCGACGTGAGCTTCAACGACACCGTGTGCCAGCTCCCCGGGGTAAGCACCGTCCAGCAGGCCATCGACGCCCTCTGCGGCCGCACCCGCGGCCTGTGCACCCTGACCGCCGTGCCCGGCGCCGGCTGGGAGGCCGTCTTCAGCCAGGTCCCGGCCGGAGGTGACGCCAAGATCTGCCTGCCGGTCGGGCAGTACCCGCTCCCGGCGGCCGCGACCATCAGCAACCTGGGCAACCTGACGATCGAAGGGGCGGGCGAAGGGACCCGGCTGATCTCGCAGGCGGAGGCAGCCCTCGTCTTCACCTCATGCACGAGCGTCACCGTGCGCAACCTGCACGCCGAGACCGGCAGCATCGGCTCGGCGCGGGGAACGCCGTCCCAGCACCTCAACGGCGCGCTGACGTTCACCAACTGCCCGACCGTGGAGGTCGAGTCGGTCTCGCTGGCCTGCCCGAGCGGTACGTACCGGGCGGCCAGCTGCCTGACCGTGAGCGCGGCGCCGTCGGGTACCTACTACTCGGCGCGGATCCGGTCGTGCCAGCTCACGCCCGGCCATCAGCAAATCGGCGTGCTGGCCGTGAACCAGCACCGGGTGACGGTGGAAGACTGCGACATCGGCGTCGGTGCGCCGCTAGGCGGCGGCGAGAACCTGCTCAACGATCCTATCTTCCGCGAGAATCTCACCCACCTGCTAATTAGCGGCGCCGACATCGGCAAGCCGAAGACAGCGGCCGCAGTCAGGCGCACCACAGAAGCGAAGGCCACGACGACGGAGGCGGGCACGGTCACGGTGGCCGCCCCCAAGCCGGTCATTCCGCAGCGCAACACCAGCGTGGAGGCCGGCGGATTCACCATCAACTTCCTGAGCAACAAGAACCTCGCGTCCGTCTGGTCCCGTGCGATCGCCGCCCAGAATCCCCAGGTCGGCTCCCCGAACCAGCTCCTGAAATACGTCAAGTCCTTCGCCGGGCAGCTCCTCACCAACGCGGCGGCCCGCACAGCCAACCCGGCCTTCGCCCAGCTCATCCAGGGGGCCATCCGCGAGGTCGGGGGGACCGCCTCGGCCGGCCAGGCCATCGTGGTCGCCGGCCAGGAAGCGACCGAAGCCCGTATCCTCGACAACACCATCAGGGCCGCTATGCAAGGCATCCACGTGGGCGTCAGCCAGCGCGGGCCCAAGGGACGCCCGCGGGATGCGACCGGACCCGTCCAGATCCGCGGGAACACCATCAATGTCGTGCTGACCCCGGATGCGGTCCGGGGCCGTAACGGGATCTTCGTCGGCAACTGCGACAGCGTCGTCGCGGAGGCCAACCGTATCTCGCTGCAGCGCACCCAGTCGGCCACGATGCCGGTCGACGCCATCCGAATCTGGGGCGTCCTCGGCCGGATGGTGATCGCCCGGCACAACTACGTCCAAGGCTTCTCGACGGGCGCCGACATCCAGCCGGTGCCAACTAAAGCCGGCACCACGGTGGCCGCCGGAAATCCTTTGTGGCTGGTCGCCGACAACCTGCTCGGTGCCGTCCAGCCGGTCAGCGCGCCCAGCACGGTGAAAAACTCCGGGAATGTCAGCTGAGATGGACGTCCCGCATACGGGTTGACGGACCTGGCCCGCGCCTTTAACGTGTAATCACTCGTGGTCGAGTAAACCTCTCGGAGGCGGCAGGTTCGACTCCTGCAGGCACGGCGCCGGCGTCCTCGTCGGCGCCGCCCCATTATCAGAGCCCGGTTGGCTCGAAGGTCGACGTTGCGTAGAAATCGCGATTGGTTTCCGGTTCGGTGAAGTAGCGATGCGGTCCGACGTCGAGGCTGCGGTGCCACAAATACGCGGTCACGCGCTCGGCAATCACCGTCAGGGTGGTCACACCGCTCCTGTTATGCGTGCGCGCGATGCGCCAGGCGTAGCGGTCCGGATTCTGTACATGCTCGCGGCCCTTGGCGAGCAATTCGTCATGATCTGGTTCGCCGTCCGCCGGAATAGGCAGAGTTGTCTCGAATGCGGCTTTTCCCGGTGGGTGCGCACGCCCGGTAAACACGACCTCAATCTTGCCGTCGGCCCTGGTCACGTTCATTGAGTTCGGGGTGAAGTGATTCCGCTTCAGCTCACCACGGAAGAGGTGCTGAGCCTCGCTGAGATCCGCCGGGTCCGCGAACGGCTGGTGGTAGGCCGCGAACCGGTCGATGCGCTGCCCTTCCTGGCCCAGCAGTTGCTTTTGCTGCTGGAGTGCCGGGGGCCGCCGGTCCGGCAGTACTAGCTGCTGCAGGAGCTTCTCGCGCTGGACCTGATCCAGGTGCCGGTAGAGACGGTCGACCTCAGGCTGCAGTTCCTGCTTGGTGAACAGCTGCGTGCCAGGCCGCTGGAACATCGGCCCGGAGAGGCGTTCCGACCATTCCGCACGGGCCGCCGCGGCCGCCACTTCCGGCGCGATTCGCCTTTCTTCGGCCTGCAGCGCCCGAGCGCGCGCGCTAATGGCCGCCTGCCGTTCTTTGACCGCTTGGGCCCGCTCCTGCAACGCCGTCCTGCGCTCGGCGCCGCGCAAAGCCGGGTCGACGGCCCCGGGCGTGGGCGGCAACGCGGGCAGTTGCTCGGAGAAGGCAGCGATTCGCGTGTCATGCTCGCGGCGCCGTGCCTCCTCTCGCAGCGTGGCGTCCTGCCTGAACCCTTGCTCATGCGTCGGCGCGGTCACCGTTCCCGCACCGCCGAACGCCTCGCTCAGCAGCTCGACCATCTCCTGCGTTCGGCCGATGTCGCACCCCTTGATATGGATGCGCGTGTTCTCGTCGACCGCGGCGGACACCTTGGTCAGCGTGCTACTGCCGGTCAGCGGGTGCAGTGCGGCGCGCAGCTGGCTCACGGTGAGCATATGGTCTTTCGCATTCGGCTTGAGCGAGAACTGAAGCGTGCCGTCCTCGGACCCATGCGCGACAATGTAGATGTTAGCGGCCGGCGTGTTGGCGCTGCTGGTCAGGAAATTCAGCAATCCCTCGAGGGAACGTTGCGACGTGTTGAACACCGCGTGCGGCAGGTGTGCCCGATAATAGCGTTCTGCGCTCTTGTAGAATTGATTTTTCGGGTTTGTGTCCGCGCCCATGATGAAGACGTAATCCTTGCGTGGCGCCGCTGCCGCTGTGTCCGGCTGCCGACGGACCACAGGGGAAGTGCACGAAGTTGTCACGTGGGCGAGTTCGTGCGCGAGCAAGGCCCGGCCGTCGGCGGTCACTGGCCGGTACTGGCCAGCACCGAGAACGATGTGGTCGCCGACTGTATATGCACGTGCACCCACGGCACGCGCCGACCGTGCGGCCAGCGTGTCCGCATGAACCCGGACCCGGGACAGATCGAGGCCGAACCTGGGTTCGAAGAACGAGCGCGAGTAGTGGTCCAGCCCCTGTGCGGGGCCGCGAAGTGCGTCCTGCACGATGCTGGGTGCCTGGCCAGCGGTCACCGCGGTTCCGGTCAACGGTGGCATGGCTCGGCCAACAGCACGTCCGCGGTCTGCGGGCCGCCCGGAAGGTGCCTGTGATGTGTGCATGATGTGGTACGCGACGCGTTCGGCTTGGTGCTCAGCTGGGTCGTGGACGTCTCCCAAGGTCAGGTTCGGGCCCGTGGCAGCAGGCGACTGCGGCAGAGCGAGCGGGTAGGTTACCGCGGGCTGCCCAGGGCGAGGTGCTGGTGGGAATACCGGCATGTCGGCGATGCTCCAACGGCCGACATCGCCGCGGGAGCATCTTCCGGATACCGCGCCTTCCTGGTGGCTGCCGTCCGGGTCCACGCGGTAACTCACCGACGGTGGGCCGTGGGACAGCGGCCGGCTGGGTACGTCCGGCACAGCCGCCATGCGCGTGGCCGTGATCAGTGAAGCGAACACGATGTGCCCTCAGGGCCGGGAGAAGCGTAGATTCTCTCTAGTCACAAATATGCGTCGAGCCCTCGATATTAGCAACAGCACCGCGACCCGCGCGGACCGAAGCGTCACAGTTGACTTGTCATATCCGGGGAGTCGACTGTCCGACCCCCATAAGGTGGGAAGTGGGGAATCTGTGCAGCAGACGTTTCAGGCTAGCACCTCCGAACGAGGTCGCTACTTAGCGAGTTCTGCGCACGCGGCTAGCGACGAGCAAGTTCTTTCTGTACCACCATGCCACCCGTTCATCGTCAGCAAACCGACGCTGAAGTATCCTGGTGATCGCGAATCCTTGTCTCTCGAAAAGATCTATCCAGAACTCGTGAGGCTGCTCGTTGATATGGCCGTACCCGCCCTGGCCGGGGACGGCAGCGGAGAAGAGCACAGTGTCGGCCGCTGAGGTTAGATCTTCGATGAGGCTTGGTGCACGCCCCGGCGGCAGATGCTCAGCCACTTCCAGGCAGATGACCAGATCGGCGCCCCAGGCGAGCACCTGCGCGGGCAGTGGCTCGCGCAGGTCGTGCGGACGGAACGCCGTTGGCGGGATCATCAGTCGTGATGTGTCGACGTAGCTGCCATCCAAGCCGAGCACCGCCGCGCCTGACGCGGCAAACCGGACTAGCCACGCACCCTCCCCACAGCCGATGTCGAGTACGCGAGTTGGCCGGAGCCAGGCGTGGACCTCCGGCGCAACAACATCGGCCGAGCCCGCAGAGGTATCTCGCACAGCTTGGAAGAACGACACCGTATAGACCTGTTCGGGCGTGAGTTCTTCGTTCACCAGTTGGCCTTCCCGTCCGAGCCTGGTATGCGATAATCGTTTGGTGCAACTTGGCGCGTTCATTATAAGCTGTGATGAACGTGCGGATATCTGCCGGGCGACACTCGCGAACCTAGCGGCAACGGACTGGCGATCACCGGTCAACATCGTCCTTGATTGCTCGGATTCAGAGCGGAGCCAGACGCGGCAGGAATACAATACCTTCGCGTCACTGGAAGCATTCCTGGAGTCGTCGGCCGATGTAATGCTCTTTCTCGAGGACGACCTGCAATTCAATGTCGCGATCGAAGCCAATATCCGGGCATGGGCTCCAGTTCGGATCTTCTACGCTGGGCAGCTCTTTGCTTCTCTGTACAACCCGAATGTGCAACCACTCTCGGTAGACGAGCCCGGTCGATTCTTCATCGCTGATCCCGATGCCGTCTACGGCAGCCAAGCCTTCGTGCTCTCGCGGGAAACGGCCGACTATATCTTTCAGCACTACTGGGAAGTGGACGGTGGCCAGGACATCAAAATGTCCCGGCTGGCCAGCCGACGTGGACCAATATTTTATCACAAGCCGTCATTGGTACAGCACGTAGGATATCTGAGCACCTGGGGTGGGCGCTATCACGAAGCAGGCGATTACGATTCCACATGGAAAGCGTAGCGCTTCCCGGCCTATGGTTCAGGGGCGCGGCAGCGGCGCAGAGGGGCCGCACTCGGCGCCGATTGGCTCGCCGCGCAGCTGTAAGCAAACTGAGTCTCTGGAGCCGCAGGTTAACAAGTTGTCGAGTGAGTGACGGCCGACTTGGTAATATAAATAATTTCCAATGGAATTCATGGCCATTAGCTTGTTCAAAGGCGAGCATTGCCCAAGATAGACTGTTGACAGTGCTGTCGCGAATTTCGATCCTGCGGCTGGAGCGCCCATCACCGGCCGTCCATCACCGGCCGCCTGCGGGTCCGGCCAGGATTCTGCGGAGCTCGTCGGCTGGCAGCCGGAAGGAAATGTGACCGTCGCGGCCGCTGACCGTCTCCGCCTGCAGCAGGCTGTTAAGCACGGCCTCCTCCGTAGCCTCCACCGCGGCGGCGAAGTAATCATCGAGCCCGCAGCCGGTGACCGGCGCTCCCGGCGCGCGGCCGCCACGCGGCGAGCGAAGTCCCGTGGCCAGCGCCAGGAAGATCTCCCCGCTGCCGTGGTGAGCCGTGCTCCCGGTCCTGGCCAGGCCGAGCCCGGCCCGGCGGGCCAGCCGGCTGCACCCCGCCGCGTCGAGCGGTCCGTCGGTGAGCACGATGACGATACACGAGCCAGCGGCTCTCGGGTGCCCGGCCTCAGGCGGCGGGGCAGGCAGCAGCCGCCCGGCCGGCGTACCCGCCACGGTAAGCCGCTCCCCGTCCCCGAAATTCGTCAGCGTGACCACTCCCACGGTGTGCCCGTCGGGCAGTACGCGGGAGGCGGTGCCGATGCCGCCCTTGTAGCCCAGGCAGGTCATCCCGGTCCCGGCGCCCACCGCGCCCTCGGCGGCCGCGGCACCCCCCGCCGACGCCCGCGCGGCCGCGAGCGCAGCCCGCACGTCATCGCGGTCGACCTGCATGCGGCGCGGTTCGCTGAGGAAGCTGTCGTCGCACTCCGCGACGACCGGGATGATCACGTCGTCGATGCCGATCGCGGGCTGCTCCTCGATGAGCAGTTCGCACGCCGCGTCGTACACCCGGCCGACCTGCATGGTCGAGGTGAGGAAGACAGGCGTCTCGGCCAGCCCCCATTCCTGGACGGTTAGCAGTCCGGTGCACTCGCCCGCGCCGTTGAGGACGGCGGCGCCCGCCGGCACCGGAAAAGAGAACAAGTCGCCGCCCGGGTCCAGCACGGTGACACCGGTGCGGGCGATGCCGCGCCCGGCCGGCGGCGGCGGCTCGTCTCGCCAGACGGTCGCATGGCCGAGCCCGGCTCCCGGCACGTCAAGCACCGAGCCGGTCGGGCCGGATAGCAGCAGGCCGATGGTGATGCCAAGATCGGTGACACGCGGCATCCCGCGATGGTAACCCGGAGGTGCGCGCAT
>Ga0187783_10000400_pt1 | contig 31924 bp, 26 predicted proteins | sample 1015_SJ02_MP02_2_FD_132471 | JGI IMG/M metagenome (GOLD analysis project Ga0187783, IMG submission 132471) | Tropical peat soil microbial communities from peatlands in Department of Meta, Colombia - 1015_SJ02_MP02_20_MG | ecosystem: Environmental > Terrestrial > Soil > Wetlands > Peat | place... | reverse complement strand
TTATCGAAGCAGCTATAAAGGAAGACGGCACTGAGGCATAGCCGCGCCAAAAGGTTACCGTAGTCCGCCGCTTATGAGAGCTCCATGTGGTTCTCTCTCCGCCAAACTCCACACTGATGATGAGCAACGACCACTGGGGCTGGCGCTCTTCATGGTGTTGGCTTGCATGAGACTTTCCCTTGTTGCACACCCAGCAGGCTACGCAGCACGATGCCGCTGATTAGTCGGCAAACACGGGATCGAACGTTCCGGAATCGGAATGATCGCCCCCGAGGCGCCGCGCTTTAAAATCAACGCCGCCTTCCGACATCGCGGCGTTCTCCGAAAAATCTGTTTCGGGTCTGCCGTCTACTGATTCAAAAACAACGGGATACATTTGGCTGTGTCGGGTCGCGGGGCCCTGCGTACGTCGCAGGGCTGAATACTAAGAGCGCCATCGGCTTTAGCGCAAGCCGGATCAAGTTGAACTCCTCGTGCATCAACTCCCTTTCGCTTCCGGTTGGCGCTTTGCTGTCGCAAAGTTACGCACAACGCGCATCAGCCTGTCAGCACGCTCTTGGTCAATTCCGAACTTCATCATTGGACTCCTTTGGATCGATGACCTTCGGGTCGGGTTTCTGAGGCGTCAGAATGATTGGTCGCGCCGACGCTCGCGCGAAGCGTGATCGTGCTCGGACGTCGACCTACAAGGATTGCTCAGTATGTGTCCATGTACTGAAAGCTACGATTCGGACGTATTGGCGGTGCAATTCACCGAGTTGAGCCACTCATCCGCACGCTCAACGGAGCCGAGTTCGGAGGAAAACTCCGCGGCGCATCCTCTGACCAAATATCGATCAATATATACTTGCATCTGAGACCGACTTGGCACTTCATCAGAGTGACATTGCCCAGTCAGACGTTTTGTGCATTCGACCCGGTTGCCGCGGGTTTTCAATTACTCATCCGAGTATCGCAGACCGAAAGTCCGTGGCGGAGCATTTTACTGGGCTTCGTTGGATGCCAATCGTCAAAACGATGCTACGCCGTGCGTATCTTCTCTTCCTGGACTTTGCCCGCCAGGAAGCGGCGCGAAATCGACTGCCTGGTGGGCGGGTACCGCGGCGCAGTCAACTTCTACATCGGCTCGCTGTGGCAAAATCCGGGAGAACTCCACAAGGAGACGCTCGCACAGCTGCCGGCCGGATCCAGGCGATTGCGATCCATGCAGAAGTGAGGGAAAGACCGGCACTATGAGGCCATCGTTTCTTCGTCCCGCTGCCAAAGCCCAAGCCAAAAGGGCTGCCACAAAAGCGCGGGAGCCCGGTCGCGTCGAGTGCCGGCACTCTAAACCGAGGACCGGCCTCCAGGCGGGCCGAATTCATTCGGTGCCAACCATCCGAGGAATCGCAGTGAAAAGCGGCCGCCCAACACCCCTTGGGGGGCCAAACGTCAACTCAATTGATCCTCTCCCTCGTCGGCGTCGGGTCCCTGATGCCAAAGGTTTAGCCATCAACATGCCGCCTCGAAAGGCAAGCTGATCGTCAAACGCGTCGAGCGGAGCGGACGCTGAACCGAGGCTGTGGCCGGCCAACGGTCCGAGCCGACAATCTGAACAACAGGGCCGCAGGCGGCCCGGGCCCACCCGGCAGACCGCGATTGGATAGCCCTCCAGGGTCTGGTCCTCTGGCCGGTCACAAAGCCCTGGAAAACGGGGCAAAACGCCTGCTTGCCACCTTTTGTGCACTGCGCTAAGCAGCGATAACAGGCTGCGTCGTTGAGGTGGAGGTCGGAAAACGGCGCCGACGGCGGCGGAGTGGATCTGGGTCTCGATCATGGACACGATCGTGACTAAGCTGAGCGCGAGTCTTGGTAGGGCGGCGCGTCGGGCGACCACGGTGGGACTTGCGGGGGCGCGGAAGCCCTTGAGCGCTGGCTGGCCCCAAAACTTGCCTTAGACCTGGAGTGGTTGAAACCGGGCAATTTTGCTCGCCGACGGGATAGGAGCAAAGGTCATTGTGATGAATGAGCTTCTGCAAAGCTACTTGCCCTTGGTGGTGTTTATCGGCGTGGCGACGGTTATCGGGCTGGCCCTTTTGGCGGTTCCATTCCTGGTCGCCTACAAGCAGCCTGACCCGGAGAAACTCTCCGCCTACGAATGCGGTTTTGCCGCATTTGATGACGCTCGCATGAAGTTCGACGTCCGGTTCTACCTCGTTGCCATATTGTTCATCATATTCGACCTTGAGGTCTCTTTCCTTTTTCCGTGGGCGGCCTCACTCGGTCAAATCGGCGCCTATGGTTTTTGGTCAATGATCGTGTTTCTGGCGGTCCTGACAATCGGGTTCATATACGAATGGAAGAAGGGGGCGCTCGAATGGGACTGACCGGGCGGATCCAACCTGCTGTCGCTGTCGCCCCGGCGGGTGTTGCCAACGCGACGGCCCTGCCACGCGTCGGCGCCAGGGACGATTTCTTTGGTGGGCTGAACAATGAGCTGGCCGACAAGGGTTTCCTGGTAACCGCGACCGATGACCTCATCAACTGGGCGCGAACCGGCTCATTGATGTGGATGACTTTTGGGCTCGCGTGCTGCGCGGTCGAAATGATGCAGATGTCAATGCCGCGCTACGACGCCGAGCGGTTCGGCTTTGCGCCGCGGGCGTCTCCACGGCAGTCCGACGTCATGATCGTGGCCGGAACCCTGACCAATAAAATGGCGCCAGCCTTGCGCAAGGTCTACGACCAGATGCCGGAGCCGCGCTACGTCATCTCGATGGGCTCCTGCGCCAATGGCGGCGGCTACTACCACTACTCCTATTCGGTGGTCCGCGGATGTGATCGCATCGTTCCGGTCGATATCTACGTGCCGGGTTGCCCGCCCACCGCCGAGGCGCTCCTCTACGGGGTGCTGCTGCTGCAGAAAAAGATCCGCCGCACCGGCACGATTGAGCGCTGAGCACAATTTGGGGGCCCAATGAGCGAAGTGATCGAAACGCCAGCAAACAAAGCCTCCACCGACGAAATCGAAGCACTCAAGGAGCTCGGTGAGATCGTCGTCGCCAGTGATCCGGCTGCCGGGTTGCGCTATGAGGTGGCGCTCGGAGAGTTGACCGTCTTCGCCTCGAGCGACCTCATCATCAAACTCGTCACCTTTCTGCGTGATGACCCCCGCTGCCGATTCTGGTCAATCATCGATGTCACGGCGGTTGATTGGCCTGCGCGCGAACGCCGTTTTGATGTGGTCTATCACCTGCTGTCGCCGACGCTTAATCGTCGAATCCGCGTGAAGGTCGAGACCGACGAATACACTCCTGTGCCGTCGATTATCGGAGTGTTTCCGGGCGCGGACTGGTTCGAGCGTGAAACCTACGATCTCTACGGTGTGCTGATTACCGGCCATCCCGACATGCGCCGCCTCCTGACCGATTACGGCTTCGAGGGACATCCGCTGCGCAAGGATTTTCCGCTCACCGGTTTCGTCGAAGTGCGCTGGGACGACGAGGTCAAGCGGGTGGTCTACGAGCCAGTGCGACTAAACCAAGAGTTCCGTGACTTCGACTTCCTCTCGCCGTGGGAGGGAACAGAATATCTCCTGCCGGGCGACGAGAAAGCAAAGCCGCACTAGGCGATCGGCATGACACCCTTCCTGGCCTGTCCCCGCGGTAGTGGCTTCCACCCGCTTCCCTGTTCGAGTACCACCCCCCGGCCGGACAGCGGCTTTGAATCACTAATCAGGTAGCAGCCATGGCGGAACAGACGATCCGCAATTTCACCATCAATTTCGGGCCGCAGCATCCGGCCGCCCATGGCGTGCTGCGCTTGGTTCTGGAGCTCGACGGCGAAGTGGTCGAGCGAGTCGATCCCCATATCGGTCTGCTGCATCGCGGGACCGAAAAGCTCATCGAGCACAAGACCTATCTGCAGGCGATCCCCTATTTCGACCGGCTCGACTATGTGGCGCCGATGAATCAGGAGCATGCCTTCTGTCTGGCGGCTGAGAGGCTGCTGGACATCAAGATTCCACGACGTGCTCAGCTCATCCGTGTGCTCTATTGCGAAATCGGTCGATTGCTCTCGCATCTCCTTAACGTGACCACCCAGGCGCTTGATGTCGGCGCGCTCACCCCGCCGCTCTGGGGCTTTGAGGAGCGCGAAAAACTCATGGTGTTTTACGAGCGCGCATCGGGAAGCCGCATGCATGCTGCCTATTTTCGGGTCGGCGGCGTGCATCAGGACCTGCCGCCAAAGCTGATCGACGATATTTGGGCATTCTGCGATCCCTTCCTCAAAGTATGCGACGATCTCGAGGCACTGCTCACCGACAATCGCATCTTCAAGCAACGCAATGTCGATATCGGAGTCGTGAAACTCGCCGACGCCTGGGCCTGGGGATTCTCGGGTGTCATGGTGCGGGGTTCGGGTGCGGCCTGGGATTTGCGCAAAGCGCAACCCTATGAATGTTATGCGGAACTCGATTTTGATATTCCGGTCGGCAAGCACGGCGACTGCTTTGACCGCTACTGCATCCGCATGGAAGAGATGCGCCAGTCCATTCGCATCATGCGGCAATGTCTGGAGAAGTTGCGTTCGCCGGACGGGCAGGGCCCGGTCAGTTATCCGGACAGTAAGGTGGTGCCGCCGAAACGGTCCGAGATGAAGCGCTCAATGGAAGCGCTGATCCATCATTTCAAGCTCTATACCGAGGGCTTCCATGTCCCGGCCGGCGAAGTCTATGCGGCGGTCGAAGCCCCCAAAGGCGAATTCGGCGTCTATCTGGTCGCCGACGACACCAATAAGCCATACAAGTGCAAGATTCGCGCGCCCGGCTTCGCGCACCTCCAGGCCATGGACTTTCTTTCCCGCGGCCACATGCTGGCCGACGTTTCGGCGATTCTCGGCTCACTCGACATCGTGTTCGGCGAGGTGGACCGATGATGGCCGCCTGGGTGTGCAGGGAAATCGCCAAGACGCTGCCCTTACGGCGCGCGCACGCGCCGGGAAAACCCCACTGAGGAACCCATGTCCGTCCGCCGCCTTGCGCCCGCCGAGTTGCAGCCGCCGAGCTTCGATTTTACAGCTGAGAATGCTGCCTGGGCCAAGCGTCAAATCGCCAAATACCCGGAAGGGCGCCAGGCCTCGGCGGTAATTCCGCTGCTGTGGCGTGCGCAGCAGCAGGTTGGCGGCTGGCTCCCGCAGAAGGCGATCGAACATGTGAGTGCCGTGCTCGAGATGCCGCCCATCCGCGTCCTCGAAGTCGCGACCTTCTACACCATGTTCAACCTCTCCCCGGTTGGACGTTATAACGTCCAATTGTGTGGCACGACCCCCTGCATGCTGCGCGGGGCCGAGGAACTAAAGAAGGTATGCCGCACCAAAATCGGTGAACCGGGTGAGGTCAGCAACGACGGCAAGCTGTCGTGGATCGAGGTCGAGTGCCTTGCGGCCTGCGTCAATGCTCCAATGGTCCAAATAAATGACGACTATTACGAGGATCTGACGCCGGAGAGCTTTTCGGCAATTCTCGACGATCTCACCGCCGGTCGTACGCCGAAGCCGGGTCCTCAGATCGATCGACAATTGTCTGCACCGGTCGGCGGGCCAACAACACTGACTGACCCGTCGATCTTTGCACCCGGCCACGGTCCATCCCAGTCCGGCGCCCGTCAACCGGCGCCAGCCGCCATTGACAGCAACGCGTCGGTCAAGCGACCGGCGGCCGATCCTTAAAGGACTCGAGGCGCACACGATGCTTGACGACAGGGACCGCATCTTCCGCAATTTGTACGGCCTGCACGACTGGCGGCTCGAAGGTGCGCGCGCCCGCGGCGCCTGGGATGGCACCAAGACCATCCTGGAGAGGGGCCGAGACTGGATCATCAATGAAATGAAGGCCTCAGGCCTGCGGGGGCGTGGAGGGGCCGGCTTTCCGACCGGCCTGAAATGGTCCTTCATGCCCAAACGGTCCGACGGGCGCCCGCACTATCTGATGGTCAATGCTGACGAATCAGAGCCCGGGACCTGCAAAGATCGGGAAATCCTGCGGCATGATCCGCATCTGCTGATCGAAGGCTGCCTAATCGCCGGCCTCGCCATGGACGCCCATGTTGGCTACATCTATGTGCGTGGCGAATTCATCCGCGAGCGCCAACGCCTGGAGGCGGCCATCGAGGAGGCGTACGACGCCAAACTGATCGGCAAGAACAACATCAACGGCTTTGATTTCGATCTTATCGTGCACCACGGGGCCGGCGCCTATATCTGTGGCGAGGAGACGGCGCTGCTTGAAAGCCTCGAAGGCAAGAAGGGCCTGCCGCGGCTCAAACCTCCGTTCCCGGCCAATGTCGGTCTTTATGGTTGCCCGACCACGGTCAATAACGTGGAGTCGATTGCGGTCGTGCCCGATATCCTGCGTCGTGGCGCAGCCTGGTTTTCGGCGATCGGCCGCCCCAATAATACCGGAACCAAGTTGTTTTGCCTGTCGGGCCACGTCAACAGGCCGTGCAATGTCGAGGACGCGATGGGCGTTACCTTTCGCGAACTCGTCGAGCGGCATGCGGGGGGCGTGCGGGGCGGCTGGGACAATCTGCTGGCCATCATCCCGGGTGGCTCGTCGGTCCCGTTGCTGCCGGCCTCGCAATGCAATGACCTCTATATGGATTTCGACACACTGAAGAACCTCAAGACCGGTCTGGGCACGGCCGCCGTGATCGTCATGGACAAGTCGACCGACGTCGTGCGCGCGATTGCGCGGATCTCCTATTTCTACAAGCATGAGAGTTGCGGCCAATGCACGCCCTGTCGGGAGGGCACCGGTTGGATGTGGCGCGTGCTCACACGCATGGCCGAAGGTCGCGCCCATAAGCGCGAGATCGACCTCCTGCTGGATGTGACCACGCAGGTCGAGGGCCATACCATCTGCGCGCTTGGTGACGCTGCGGCATGGCCGATCCAGGGACTGATCCGGCATTTCCGCGCCGAGATCGAGCGTCGCATCGATGCCTATGCGGCGAACCCTCACCCAGAACCTCTCGCGCTCGCGGCGGAGTAATCTGGAATGTCCGACCAGACGCTCCATCTCACCGAACTGGACATCGTGCGCTCGGCTATTTGCTTGAGGACCGGTGTCGTGGAAAACGGCGTGTCAACCGTGAAAATCACGTCGCGGCGATGTGATCAAAGGGTGCCCCGATGACCAAGCTCATCGTCGACGGCAGGGAAGTCGACGTCCCGCCAGAGTACACGCTGCTGCAGGCCTGCGAGACCGCCGGCGCCGAGATTCCGCGCTTTTGTTTCCACGAGCGGCTTTCCATCGCCGGCAACTGCCGCATGTGCCTGGTTGAACTGGTGGGATCGCCCAAGCCGGTCGCCAGCTGCGCGTGGGGAGTGCGGGACTGTCGTCCTGGCCCGAAAGGCGAACCGCCGGTGGTCAATACCCGCACCCCGATGGTGAAGAAGGCCCGTGAGGGCGTGATGGAATTCCTGCTCATCAATCACCCGCTCGATTGCCCGATCTGTGACCAGGGCGGGGAGTGCGATCTGCAGGACCAGGCCATGGCCTACGGGGTGGACGCCAGTCGCTACAAGGAGAACAAGCGCGCCGTTGAGGACAAATATATCGGGCCGCTGGTCAAGACCATCATGACCCGGTGCATCCATTGCACCCGCTGCATCCGCTTCGCGACTGAGGTTGCTGGCGTGCCCGAACTCGGCGCGATCGGCCGCGGCGAGGACATGGAGATCACTACCTACCTCGAGCACGCGATGACCTCGGAATTGCAGGGCAACGTCGTCGACCTCTGTCCGGTCGGTGCGCTGACATCGAAGCCCTACACGTTCGCCGCCCGTCCCTGGGAGCTTAATAAGACCGAGACGATCGACGTGATGGACGGGCTCGGCTGTGCCATCCGGGTGGACACGCGCGGCCGCGAAGTCATGCGCATCCTGCCGCGTGTGAACGACAATGTGAACGAGGAGTGGATCTCCGACAAGACCCGGCATCCCGCCGATGGTCTGCGCACCCAGCGCCTTGATACTCCGTATCTCCGCGAGAAAGGCCGATTGACGCCGGCCACCTGGATCCAGGCGCTCAACGCGGTTGCCGCCCGCGTGAGGGCAACACCGCCTGGACGGATCGGTGCGATCGCCGGCAACCTCGCGGCCGTTGAAGAAATGTTCGCCCTGAAAGACCTGATGAGCCGCCTCGGTGTGAAGAATATCGATGTCCGTCAGGAGGGGAGCGCGCTCGATCCGCGCTGGGGACGGGCCACTTATCTTTTCAATGCGGGCATTGCGGGCATCGATAAGGCCGATGCGTTGTTGATCGTCGGCAGCAATCCACGCCGGGAGGCCAACGTCCTCAACGCCCGCATACGCCGGCGTTGGCGCCAGGGCCGATTTCCGATCGGCGTGATCGGCGAGAAGGCGGACCTCACCTACACTTATCAGCACCTTGGTGCAGGCCCGGAGACCCTTGCGGATGTCGCCGCCGGCCGCCATCCGTTCGCCGAGACCCTCAAACAGGCCGAGCGGGCCATGCTGATCATCGGGGAGGGAAGCTTTGCCCGCCCTGATGGGGTTGCGATTGCGTCGCTCGCCGCCAAGCTTGCCGTCGACCTTGGTCTGATCAAAGAAGAGTGGAATGGCTATTGCGTGTTGCACAACGCGGCCGCCCGCGTCGGTGCATTCGATATCGGCTTCGTGCCGGACCCAACTGGGCTCGGCGCAGCCGCCATGGTGCGCCCAGGCGGGATCGACCTCGCCTTTCTGCTTGGGGCCGACGAGATCGACATGGCGCCTGGCGCCTTCACGGTCTACATCGGCACGCACGGCGACCGCGGCGCGCACCGCGCCGACGTCATCCTGCCGGGGGCGGCCTACACGGAAAAAACCGGCCTCTATGTCAACACCGAGGGCCGGGTACAATTCGGGGAGCGCGCGGCCTTCCCACCCGGCGACGCGCGCGAGGACTGGGCGATATTGCGTGCCTTGTCGGATCTGGTCGGTCACCGGCTGCCTTACGATTCGCTGCGCCAGCTTCGTAGCGCGATGTTTGGGGCTCATCCGCATCTGCGAAGCGTCGATCAGGTGACCAAGGGCGATGCGGCTGACATCCGTTCGCTCGCTGAGCGCGGCGGAACGCCTGATCGAAAGCCGTTCGCGTCACCGGTGGTCGATTTCTATCTTACCAACGCGATCCTGCGCGCATCGGCTGTCATGGCCGAGTGCTCCGGGCTCGCCAAGGGACTTCAGTCCATGACCGCGGCCGAATGATGAGGACGTGATGGAGCTTCAGGAATTCTGGACCGACTATGTTTGGCCGCTCATTGTCATGCTTGCCGAGAGCGTATTGTTGCTCGTGGTGCTGCTCGTGGTAATTGCCTACGTTCTTTATGCCGATCGCAAGATTTGGGCCGCGGTCCAGATCCGGCGCGGTCCGAATGTGGTCGGTCCGTGGGGGCTGCTGCAATCTTTTGCCGATCTGCTCAAATTCGTCCTTAAGGAACCGACGATACCGGCGGGCGCCAACAAGGGTGTGTTTCTGCTGGCGCCGCTGGTCACCTGTGTCCTTGCGCTCGCAGCCTGGGCGGTTATTCCGGTCGATCTTGGCTGGGTGATTGCCGATATCAACGTGGGCATTCTCTACATTTTCGCGATCTCCTCGCTAGCGGTCTATGGCGTCATCATGGCGGGGTGGGCATCCAATTCGAAGTATCCGTTTCTTGCGGCGCTGCGATCGGCGGCGCAGATGGTCTCCTACGAAGTCTCGATCGGCTTTGTGATCATTACGGTGCTGCTGTGCGTCGGCTCGCTCAATTTGTCTGCCATCGTGCAAGCGCAGCAGGCGCGAGGCCTCGCGAACCTGCTGGGCGTTCCCTGGCTCACGATGCTCAATTGGTATTGGCTGCCGCTCGCTCCGATGTTCGTTGTGTTCTTTATCTCGGCGCTTGCGGAGACCAACCGTCCGCCCTTCGATCTGGTCGAAGCGGAATCTGAGCTGGTCGCCGGCTTCATGGTGGAGTACGGCTCGACGCCCTATATGATGTTCATGCTCGGCGAGTACGTCGCGATTGCCACCATGTGCGCCATGTGCACGATACTCTTCCTCGGTGGCTGGCTGCCGCCACTGGCACTGCCGCCATTTACCTGGATTCCCGGTATTGTGTGGTTCATCCTGAAGGCACTCGCAGTCTTTTTCATGTTCGCGATGGTGAAAGCCTTTGTGCCACGCTACCGCTACGATCAGCTGATGCGGCTCGGCTGGAAGGTGTTTCTACCCTTGTCTCTGGCCATGGTTGTTATTGTCGCCGCGTTCTTGCAGTTCACCGGAACGACCCCGACATGACGGTCATGAGCCAAGACTGACCAGATGCTTCGAAAATGATGCGCCGGAGACGATGATGAGACTCGATTACGCGGCCCGGTCGGCTTTCCTCAGCGAGTTCATTTCGGCGTTTTGGCTGTCGATGCGGTATTTCTTCAAGCCAAAAGCGACCTTAAACTATCCGTTCGAAAAGGGCCCGCTATCGCCTCGCTTCCGCGGCGAGCATGCGTTGCGCCGCTATCCCAATGGTGAGGAACGTTGCATCGCCTGCAAGCTGTGCGAAGCAATCTGTCCAGCCCAGGCCATCACTATTGAGGCGGGGCCGCGGCGCAACGATGGGACGCGACGGACCACGCGATATGACATCGACATGGTCAAATGCATCTACTGTGGCCTGTGTCAGGAGGCCTGTCCGGTTGACGCCATCGTCGAAGGCCCCAATTTTGAGTTCGCTACCGAAACCCGCGAAGAACTCTATTACGACAAGGACCGTCTGCTCGCCAACGGCGATCGTTGGGAACGTGAGCTGGCACAGAACATCGCGCTCGACGCCCCCTATCGGTGAGATGTGGTTGGCAGGCGAACCGCGGTCAGGCGCGGCGCCGCGTCCGACGTTTGACAGGCCCTGAGCAGCGGCGGCAAGCGCCTGTGCCAAACCGCGCTGGACCAATCGGATATCTGGGTCAAAACCCTGCCCAACGGTCGGGCTATTTTTGCGATGGGCGGTAAGCCGGCAGGACTGTGGCGTGCCGAGCGATCATCCCACTCCGCACGCGCACATTAATGGGCTGGTCGATCTCGCCGCGGTCTCAGGGACCGACCGGCAGTTCTTGCAGCGCCAGAGGGAAGTCCGGACAGACCCATGCTAGGACCGCGCAAGCCGCCAGCCCTACGCAAACCATCAAGAGCACCCACCCAAGCTGGGCTCCTTCGGTTGAAGGGCTGGCGCTCTTTTGAACCGCTGAAATCTTGGTTGAATCACCGATTGCCGAGGTCATGATATTCTCCGTTGCAGGCTCGCATTTCAAATAAACTCGCTGATGCCCCGATCGTCTGTGAGGAGGGTCACGAAGCTGGCAGCGAGCGAACTCTATTTCTACGCATTCTCATCGCGGCGACATCAGCCGTTCAGATGATTGGGGAGGTCGAGCGTAACGTGTGTTGAGCGGATCATAGCCGGGATCTCTCGTACGTATGCTTGCTCGTTCGTCCCACTCGGACAGACCAAATGAGTGATTATTTGACCGGCCGGGCCGCCGCGGCCGAATCACTCGATCGAATCCACACAATTTTGATTGCTCAAATCTCAGTCGTCTTTTGTCTAGAATGCTTCAGCCACTGGTCTGAAATTCTTCGACATCTCTGACGTCGAGTTGCGCGCCCGATCGCGCTTGCATCGCGTGGCCAGAGAAGGGGCGTCACCACTATAATCAAAAGCTATGGTGGGCCAGGTCCCGTTTGGGACCTCGCGCCTTGGCCATTGTGGGACGAAGTGGGAGCGAAATCCGCCACGGCGCGCAAGGGGGCGTCATTTTTTAGCTGCAACCATCCAGCTTAAACTTTAGCATTGCGAAAATTGAAGCACACCGGCAGTCGATCCGGTGATGCAAGTAGAGGGAGGAAGGACATGGTCAATGTCCGCGTCAATGGACAGGATCGATCGTTCGACGGCGATCCATCGATGCCGCTGCTGTGGTTTCTGCGCGACGAGCTCGGCTTGACGGGCACCAAGTTCGGCTGCGGCGTTGCCCTTTGCGGGGCCTGTACGGTTCACCTCGACGGTGAAGCAATCCGCGCCTGCGGCGTGGTCATGTCGGATGTGACCGGCAAGTCCGTCGTTACCATCGAAGGGCTCGACCCCAAGGGCGAGCATCCTGTGCAAGTTGCCTGGCGAAGCCTGAGCGTGCCGCAATGCGGCTACTGCCAAGCTGGGCAAATCATGCAGGCGGCGGCGCTGCTGGCGAAAAAACCTGCGCCGACCGACACCGAAATCGATACGGCCATGTCCGGCAACCTATGCCGGTGCGGCTGCTATCAGCGCATTCACTCGGCGGTCCGTGCCGCTTCGAAGGGGGCCTGATATGACATACCATGATACCTGTCAGCCTTGCGTGATCACCAACGTGAGTCGGCGCCACCTTCTCAAGGGCATCGTCGCCGGCGGGGGCCTGGTCCTGGCCGCGCAGTTCCCGGGCATGCGGTCCGCGCTCGCTTACGCAACCGGAGCTGACAAAATGCCGAATGGCGTGGTCAGCGATCCGCATATCTTCGTTTCCATTGCCAAGGATGGCCTTGTGACCATCGTGGCTCATCGCGCCGAAATGGGGACCGGCGCAGCGCGAACCACTTTGCCGATGATCGTCGCCGATGAACTCGACGCCGACTGGCAGCGCGTGCGGATCGTCCAATCGCCGGGTGATGAAAAGACCTACGGCAACCAGGACACCGACGGCTCACGCAGCGTGCGGCATTTCATTCAGCCGATGCGCCAATGCGGCGCCTCTGCCCGACAGATGTTGGAATCTGCCGCCGCCAAGCGATGGGGGGTCGATCCGGTCGAGGTCGAAGCGCAGTTCCACGAAGTGGTGCACAAGCCGTCAGGCCGCAAGCTTGGCTACGGCGATCTGGCCGAAGAGGCGGCCGCGCTCCCGACCCCGCCGTCCGACAAGATCCGGCTCAAGGACCAGGCTGCCTTCCGCTACATGGGCAAAGGCAACGTCCAGATTGTCGACTTGTTCGACATCACCACGGGCCGGGCAACCTACGGCCAGGATGTGACGCTTCCGGGCATGAAATTCGCCGTCATCGCCCGGCCGGCAGTCGTCGGCGGTGAAGTCGTCTCCTTTGATCCGGCCGATACGCTGAAAGTTGCCGGCGTCGAAAAAGTCGTGAAGCTCGACGGCAAGCCGGCGCCCGCGAAATACGCGCCGCTGGGCGGCGTCGCCGTCATCGCGCGGAGCACCTGGGCCGCCCTCAAGGGACGTGATGCGCTCAAGATCGTTTGGGATGACGGACCTAACAAGTCCTACGATTCCAAAACATACAAGGCCATGCTCGAAGAGCAGGTGCAAAAGCCTGGGAAGATCGAGCGCGACGAGGGCGATATCGAAAAAGGTCTGGCCTCCGCCGCTAAGGTGATCAAGGCCGAATATTACATGCCCCATCTCGCGCATGCGACCATGGAGCCACTGGCGGCGACCGCCCACGCCAAACAGGACGGCAAGTTCGAAGTCTGGGCGCCGCTGCAGAGCCCGGGCGGTGCCCGTGACGACGTCGCAGCCGCGCTCGGCGTCAAGCCGGAGGATGTCACCGTCCATTGCACGCTGCTCGGTGGCGGGTTCGGCCGCAAGTCGAAATGCGACTATGCGATCGAGGCCGCGCTGCTATCGCGAGAAACGGGAGGGGCGCCGGTCAAGGTGGTGTGGACGCGCGAGGACGACATCCATCATGACTTCTATCATACCGTGACGGTGGACAGCTTCGAGGCGGGGCTCGACGCTAACAACAAGGTGATAGCTTGGCGACATCGCACGGCAGCGCCGAGCTTCATGGCTAATTTCATCCCTGACCCCAAGCACCCGGGCAACATCGAACTCGGGATGGGATTTGTCGACGTCCCCTTCGACATCGCCAATCTGCGATTGGAAAGTGGTGCGGCGCCAGCGCTGGTTCGGGTCGGCTGGTTCCGCTCGGTCAACAACGTTGCCCACGCCTTCTCGATCCAATCGTTCGTCGCGGAAATCGCTCACCAACTGGGGCGCGATCATAAGGAATTGCTGCTCGAACTGATCGGTCCGCCACGGATCGTTGATCCGCGCAAGACCGTGACCACTGCGTTCTGGGATTATGGTGAGCCGTTCGAGACCTATCCGATCGACACCGGCCGGCTACGCGGGGTGCTCGAACTGGCGGCCGACAGGGCCGGATGGGGACGGCAACTTCCCGCCGGACACGGGCTTGGCCTTGCGGCCCATCGCAGCTTCGTGAGCTACATCGCCACGGTGGTCGAGGTCGCGGTGGACGCCAAAGGCAATGTCTCGGTGCCGCGAGTAGACACGGCGATCGATTGCGGTTTCGCGGTCAATCCCGAGCGCATCTACTCGCAGCTTGAGGGAGCGGCCGTGATGGGGTTGAGCCTCGCCAAATACGGCGAGATCACCTTCAAGAATGGCCGGGTCGAGCAGGGTAACTTCAATGACTTCCAGATTGCCCGGATCGACGAAGCCCCAACCATCACGCACGTGCATATTGTGCCGAACACCGTCGCTATTCCGGCAAGCGGTGTCGGCGAGCCGGGGCTTGCACCCTTTGCGCCGGCCTTGTGCAATGCCATCTTCGCGGCCACCGGCAAGCGCATTCGACGATTGCCGATCGGCGATCAGCTGGCTTGATTAGGCAAGCTTGCTCGGGAGGCGGTTGATTGCCGCCTCCCGGAGCGCCACTCCGGGCGGTCGGACGTTCGACGCCCAAAGCATTGTGGCGGAAGACCGCGCCGACGCAACGGCAGCTGCGCTATTTGGCGACTCGGCAAGGTCGGCCGCGCGCAACCTAAATCCACGGGCAATCATGACCTGGCGGGTATCCGAGCGGTGCCAGCCCGCGGCTTGTCGCCGCCTTCGGTCTCAGCGGCTCGGGTGGTTCATTCCGGTCTGGTCGCGGGTGAGAGCGTTCGGCCCGATCCTTGCTTCGCGGGCCGGACGTGCGTTGGCGGGGTCCGCCAGTGGCGCGAGACTGCGAGCGCTTGGTCGTTCTGTCGGATGGTCCTTACGGTATGCCCTTACGGGAGGCGCCGGGATCCGATTGCTCAGGTTTCGCCGGTGGACGAGCGCGTTTGGGCGCGCTAGGAACGAGCCACGCCCCATGGGCAAGGACCCTGAATGATTCCCACCCCCCTTAGCGGATCGGATCCTGCAGACCGGCTGCGCTCAAGGCCGCATGACCCGACGGCACCCGTCCGGGAACGAGAATGATCGTCACCAGCCTGTTCTTCTACCTGTTTGCCGGCATTTGCGTCGCATCGGCTTTCATGGTGATCGCCTCGCGCAACCCGGTCCATTCAGTGCTGTTCCTGATACTGGCGTTCGTCAATGCCGCCGGGCTGTTCGTCCTGATGGGCGCCGAATTTCTGGCGATGATCCTGATCGTGGTCTATGTCGGCGCGGTGGCGGTGCTGTTCCTGTTCGTTGTCATGATGTTGGACGTGGACTTTACCGAACTCAAGCGCGGGGTCATGGAATATCTGCCGATCGGGGTGCTGGTCGGTCTCATCTTCCTGGTCGAATTACTGCTGCTGGTCGGCGCCTGGGCGATCGGTCCCGGTGTCCCGCGGGTGATCACGGCACCGATCCCGCCGATCGGGGTCGCGCCGAACGTGCAGGCGATCGGGCTCGTCCTCTACACCCGCTATATTTACTTTTTCCAAGCGGCCGGCGTTGTGCTTCTGGTGGCAATGGTCGGCGCCATCGTGCTGACATTGCGGCACAAGCCCAATGTCAAGCGTCAGAGCATCAGCGCCCAGGTGACTCGAACAAGGAAGACCGCCATCGAAATCCGTCAGGTCCGGCCCGGGCAGGGGCTGCAGGAGGAGGTGCGATGACGATCGGGCTTGGCCATTATCTGGCGGTTGCTGCGGTCCTGTTCACATTGGGCATCCTCGGCATCTTTCTCAACCGCAAGAACATCATCGTCATCCTGATGTCGATTGAACTGATCCTGCTTGCCGTCAACATCAATCTGGTAGCCTTTTCCACCTTTCTTGGTGATCTGGTCGGGCAAATCTACGCGCTCCTGGTCCTGACTGTTGCGGCGGCCGAGGCCGCGATCGGTCTGGCGATCCTGGTGGCTTATTTCCGCAACCGCGGCTCGATCAATGTCGAAGACGTCAATCTGATGAAGGGGTGAGGGCAGGTCGCATGTACCAGGCCATTGTCTTTTTGCCCTTGCTGGGCTGCCTGACGGCCGGGTTATTCGGCCGTGCGATCGGAGCTCGACCTTCCGAGCTGGTGACGACGCTTTTTCTGTTCGCTGCGATGGCACTCTCCTGGATTGCCTTCGTCCAGGTCGGTTTTTTCGGTCATGACGAGCGGGTCGCGTTGACCAGTTTCTTCACCTCCGGCGATCTGCACGTCGACTGGGCGCTGCGCATCGATTCCTTAACCGCGGTCATGTTGGTCGTCGTGACGACGATCTCGGCGCTGGTTCACCTTTATTCGATCGGCTACATGGCCGAGGATCCAAGCCGCCCGCGCTTCTTCGCGTATCTCTCGCTCTTTACCTTCGCCATGTTGCTGCTGGTGACGGCCGACAATCTGGTGCAGCTCTTTGTCGGTTGGGAGGGAGTGGGGCTTGCGAGCTACCTCTTGATCGGCTTTTGGTATCAAAAGCCGGAGGCCAACGCGGCGGCCATCAAAGCCTTCATCGTCAACCGCATAGGCGATTTCGGCTTTGCCCTCGGTATCTTTGCCGTGTTCATGATGGTCGGTGCGGTTGATTACGAGACGGTCTTTGCCCAGGCGCCGGCGATGATCGGCAAACACATCCACTTCCTCGGCCTCGACGTCGATGCCCTGACGCTCATCTGTCTGTTGCTGTTCATGGGTGCCATGGGCAAATCCGCGCAGATTCTGCTGCATACCTGGTTGCCGGACGCCATGGAGGGACCGACCCCGGTGTCGGCCCTCATCCACGCCGCCACCATGGTGACGGCCGGGGTGTTCATGGTGGCGCGGCTGTCACCACTGTTCGAACTGGCTCCGAGCGCTGCCACTTTTGTGACCTTCATCGGCGCCACGACCGCTTTCTTCGCTGCCACCGTGGGCCTGGTCCAGAACGACATCAAACGCATCATCGCCTATTCGACGTGCTCCCAGCTCGGCTACATGTTTGTCGCCATGGGGGTCGGCGCCTATTCGGTCGGCATGTTTCATCTGTTCACTCACGCCTTCTTCAAGGCGCTGTTGTTCCTCGGCGCCGGCTCGGTGATTCATGCCATGCATAATGAGCAGGACATCCGCCGCATGGGCGGGCTGCGCGATCAGCTGCCCTACACCTACATTACCATGGTCATCGGTACCATGGCCCTTACCGGCGTTCCGCTGTTTGCCGGCTATTTCTCCAAGGATGCCATCATCGAGGCGGCCTATTCGGGCACCAATCCGGCGGCGCTCTATGCCTTCTATGCGACCGTGATCGCTGCTGCGTTGACGTCTTTCTATTCCTGGCGGCTGATCTTCAAAACCTTTCATGGCCTTGCCCACGACTATTACGCGCGCGACCACGCCCATGAGAGCCCGCCGGTGATGTTAGTGCCACTTATCTTACTGGCGATCGGTTCGGTGCTGTCCGGCTATCCGTTCGAGAATCTGTTCGTTGGCGAGAATGTCGAGCATTTCTTCCGGGAATCACTGAAAATCACCGAATCCAATCACATTCTGGAGAACATCCATCAGGCTCCGGTCTGGGTCAGTCTGCTCCCGAGCGTGATGCTGGTGATCGGCCTGCTGGTGGCCTGGCAATTCTATATCCGCCGTCCGGAAAGTCCGGTCGAACTCGCCGAACGCCACGCGTTTCTCTACCGCTTCCTGCTCAACAAATGGTATTTTGACGAACTTTACGATTTCATGTTCGTCCGCCCGACCTTGTGGCTAGGCCGCTTCCTCTGGAAGGATGGTGATGGCTGGCTGATCGACGGCTTCGGTCCCGATGGGATCTCGGCGCGGGTCATCGACGTCACTAATCGGGTGATGCGGCTGCAGACAGGCTACCTCTACCACTATGCCTTCGCCATGCTGATCGGCGTCGCCGCATTCATCACTTGGTTCATGTTTGCCGGAGCGACCCGCTGATGGCGAGCTGGCCCATTCTCTCGATCGTGATTTTCCTGCCGATGGTCGGCGCGCTGTTCATTCTGGCGCTGCGCGGCCAGGACGAAACGATCAACCGCAATGCCCGCTGGGTGGCGTTGTGGACCACCCTCGTCACGTTTGTCATCTCGCTGGTGCTGATCCGGCGCTACGACATCATGTCGCCGGAGTTCCAGTTTGTCGAGAAGCACGGCTGGCTCGGCGGCGCCATCAACTATCACGTCGGCCTGGATGGCATTTCGCTGCCCTTCGTCATCCTGACCACCGGGCTTCTGCCGGTGTGCATCATTGCCAGCTGGCAGGCCATCGAGCGGCGGGTCAAGGAGTACATGATCGCATTTCTGGTGCTGGAAACCTTGATGGTCGGCACCTTCGCAGCACTCGATCTGGTGCTGTTCTATCTGTTCTTCGAGGGCGGCCTTATTCCGATGTTTCTCATTATCGGGATTTGGGGCGGGCCGAGACGGGTCTACGCCACTTTCAAGTTCTTCCTCTATACGCTCACCGGTTCGGTGCTGATGTTGCTTGCCATCCTGGCGATGTACTTGGACGCCGGCACCACCGATATTCCGACCCTGTTGCACCATGGTTTTGCGCCATCGATGCAAACTTGGCTGTGGCTGGCCTTCTTCGCGTCGTTTGCGGTCAAATTGCCGATGTGGCCAGTTCACACCTGGCTGCCCGATGCCCATGTCGAGGCGCCGACTGCGGGCTCGGTCATTCTCGCGGCGATCCTATTGAAGATGGGTGGCTACGGTTTCCTGCGGTTCTCACTGCCGATGTTTCCGGCGGCCTCGCACGATTTCGCTCCGCTGATCTTTGCGCTCTCGGTGGTAGCCATCATCTACACCTCACTGGTGGCGCTCGTGCAGGAGGACTTCAAGAAGCTCATCGCCTACTCTTCGGTGGCCCATATGGGCTTCGTCACCATGGGCATTTTCGCGGTCACGACGCAAGGCATCAGCGGTAGCATCTTCCAGATGCTCTCACACGGGATAGTGTCGGGCGCGTTGTTCCTGTGCGTCGGCGTCGTCTACGATCGCCTGCATACACGCGAGATCGCCGCCTATGGCGGCCTCGTCAACAACATGCCGCTCTATGCTGCCGCCTTCATGGTGTTCACGCTCGCCAATGTCGGGCTGCCCGGAACCTCGGGTTTCATCGGCGAATTTCTTTCCTTGATCGGAACGTTCAAGGTCAATGTCTGGGTCGCAACGCTCGCCACGACCGGCGTCATTCTCTCGGCCGCGTACGCGCTGTGGCTCTACCGTAAGGTCATCTTCGGCACCCTCGACAAGCCGAGCCTGTTGGCGCTCACCGATCTCAGCCGACGCGAAGTCCTGGTGCTGGCCCCGTTGGTGGTCCTCACGATCCTGCTCGGAGTATTTCCAAAGCCGGTTCTCGACCTGTCTGCCGCTTCGGTAACCGCGCTGCTCGACAGCTACAACCACGCGCTCGGCACGGTGCAAGCCGCGACATTGGTGCGATGATCACAAAGGCCAGTTAGCAATGGACGGTTCATCGGCATTCACTCCGGTCCTGCCCGAGGTAACTCTGCTGGCGGGGGCCATGGCCTTGCTGATGGTCGGAGCCTTTCGGGGCGATCGTTCGGTGCGGCTCGTCAACGCGCTGGCGCTTCTGCTGTTGGCGGTCGTCATCGGTCTCGTCGTCACGCTGCCGTCCGGCACACTCACCGCCTTCGGAGGCAGTTTCATCGTCGATGACTTCGCCCGCTTTCTGAAAGTGCTGACCCTGCTCGGATCAGCCGCCGCGCTCGCGATGTCGTTCCATTATCTGGCGGCGCTGCACGAACAACGATTCGAATTCGCCGTCCTCGTACTGCTGTCGACTGGCGGCATGCTCATGCTGATTTCGGCGGCAGACCTCATCGCTCTCTATCTTGGGCTCGAGCTGATGAGCCTCGCGCTCTATGTGCTGGCGGCGATCGAGCGCAATTCGGTCCGCTCGACCGAAGCTGGCCTTAAGTATTTCGTGCTCGGCGCGCTGTCGTCCGGCATGCTGCTCTACGGTGCTTCGCTGGTTTACGGATTTACCGGAACGGTGAGTTTTTCCGGCATCGCTCAAGCCGCCGGGCAGGGCAGCGTCGGGCTCATCTTCGGCTTGGTTTTTTTGTTCGCTGGATTTTGCTTCAAAATCTCCACCGTCCCCTTTCACATGTGGACGCCTGACGTCTACGAAGGTGCCCCGACACCAGTCACGGCGTTCTTTGCCGCAGCCCCCAAGCTCGCCGCAATGGCGATGTTCGTGCGGCCGACGATCACGGCGTTCTCCAGCATCGCCAGCCAGTGGCAGCAGATCGTCGCCTTCGTTGCCATAGCATCGATGGCGCTGGGTTCATTTGCGGCCATTGGACAGCACAACATCAAGCGACTGATGGCCTATTCGTCGATCGGGCACATGGGGTTTGCGCTGGTGGGGCTGGCCGCGGCGACCGAGGAGGGGGTGCGGGGGGTTCTGATCTATATGGCAATCTATCTGTTTATGACGCTAGGGGCCTTTGCGGTCATTCTGGCGATGCGGCGCCAGGGGACGCTGGTCGAAGAGATCTCCGACCTCTCCGGGTTGGCTCGCACCAAGCCGACAATGGCTTTGTTCTTTGCGATCCTGCTATTCTCGCTTGCGGGCATTCCGCCGCTCGCTGGGTTCTTCGCCAAGTTCTACGTGTTTCTCGCCGCCATCAAGGCGGGGCTCTATACGCTGGCGGTGCTTGGCGTGCTCACCAGTGTGGTCGGCGCGTATTATTATCTGATGATCGTCAAGATCATGTATTTCGATGAGCCGGCCGAGCGGTTCGAACCAATGCCGCGTGAGCTTACGGCCATTCTGGCCGTGTCGGGCCTAGCCAATCTACTGTTCATCGTCTACCCCGCGCCGCTGATCGAGGCGGCGACGGCGGCCGCCAAATCGCTGTTCTGACATGGATCCTGGTCCAGCGACCGCCGCTTCCGGTGTACGGCTCATCAGCCACGATGTAATCGATTCGACCAATGCCGATGCGCTCTCTCGCGCCCGCGCCGGAGAGCGCGGCCCGCTTTGGATCACGGCGCGCCAGCAAAGTCATGGCCGCGGCCGGCGGGGCCGCAGGTGGGTCTCCGAGCCCGGCAATCTCTACGCCAGCCTGCTGCTGGCCGATCCGTCGCCGGTCGAGCAAGCGGCCGAACTATCTTTCGTGGCCGCGCTCGCGCTCCATGACGCCATCATCGATGCGGCGGCCATGCTCGGCCCTCGGCTGAAACTCAAATGGCCCAATGATGTCCTGTGCGACGGCGCCAAGGTCGCCGGCATCCTGGTCGAAGGCGAGAGCGCGCCCGGCACGCCGTTGGCGGTGGTGATTGGAATCGGCGTCAATTGCGCCAATCACCCGCCGGCAACCGCCTACCCGGCAACCGATCTCAAGGCAGCGGGCGCCATGGTCGCGCCCGAAGTCCTGTTTGGGCTTTTGTCTTGCACGGTCGCGCAGCGGCTTATTGAATGGGGTCGCGGCAACGGTTTCGATACTATCCGCACCGCTTGGCTCGCTCGCGCGGCCGGGCTCGGAGACACGATCAGGGTCACCTCCGCGGAGGGCGAGCGCGAGGGCCGATTTGAGACATTAGACCCCGTCGGCCGACTGCTGCTGCGACTGCCCGACGGAACACTCGAGCCGGTCACCGCCGGAGAGATGTCTACCAGCCTTGCGGCGCATATTTAGGAATCGCTTGGTGCCCGACATCCGATCTCCCTGACCCAGCGCAATGCTTGCCCGAACCTGACAGCACCGAATCCGTTGCCGTGCCATTTGGAACCCGTCCCACATCCGTATCCCCCAAACCTGTCAGCGAACCCATGAACGTGAGATTTGAGGCCGAGCAACTCAAGGCGAGGCTGACCAACGACGGTGAGGCAATGAACGCGTGCGCCACCAAAATCGCCGGACTGCGGCGAGCCGTGGCTGCCCCTCGGGACAAAAACCGATGGCCCATTCGAGCACGATAGCGAAGCTGTGCAGATGCCGGCGCGCCTCCTGTGATCTCACTGGATTCGAGCCCCGCCCAAATGGTTCGAGCGCGACCGCCGTTCGCGGGCGCCTGAGCAGGTCGAGCAGTCGGGCGCCGTTGCGCCACGGCTCACATTCGCGACGGGGCTGACGCACGATGACGCGAGCCGTCGATGAACTGGTCTTTGCGCCACTTGGTGGGGTCGGCGAGATCGGAATGAACCTGGCGATCTACGGCCTTGGCCGCGAGCACCGCAGGAAGTGGCTTGTGGTAGACTTCGGTGTGGCCTTCGCGGGCGACGATCTGCCGGGCGTCGATCTCATCATGCCCGACATCCGCTTTCTCGAGGAGGAGCGGCGAAACCTCGTCGGCATCGTGCTGACACACGCTCATGAGGATCACTTTGGTGCGCTGATCGATCTGTGGCCGCGCCTGCGCGTACCCGTTTATGCAACGCCCTTCACGGCAGCATTGCTGGAGGCCAAGCGCCTGGCAGAGCCCGGAGCGCCAGAGATTCCAGTCAAGATCGTGCCGCTCGGCGGGCGGTTCAACCTCGGTCCCTTTGACATCGAACTCATTTCGATGGCGCATTCGATACCGGAGTCCAATGCATTGATGATCCGCACGCCGGCGGGGAGCGTGCTGCACACTGGCGACTGGAAGATCGACGCCACTCCGACCATTGGGGCTCCTACCGACGAGGCCAAGCTTGCCGCCATCGGTCGGGAAGGGGTGCTGGCTCTGATCGGAGATTCAACCAATGCGGTGCGCGATGGCCGCTCGGCTTCCGAGGTCGATGTCGCGAAAGTTCTTAACGAGTTGATCGGCAGCGCGAAAGGCCGCGTTGCAGTTACCACCTTTGCGTCCAATGTCGCTCGCATCCATGCCACGGCGCGGGCTGCATTTGCGGCTGGCCGCGAGGTCGTCGTGGTGGGGCGCGCCATGGAACGGATCGTGCAGGTCGCACGGGAGACCGGATATCTGGAGGGCATTGCGGATTTCCGCGGCGCCGAGGCCTATGGGCAACTGCCACCGAACCGCGTGGTGGCCTTGCTGACCGGCAGCCAGGGTGAGCAACGCGCGGCGCTCGCACGCATCGCCGAGGACGCCCACCCGGACGTCACCCTCGCCAAGGGCGATCGAGTGATCTTTTCATCGCGAACCATTCCGGGCAACGAGCGAGCGGTCGGCCGTATCATCAACGCTTTGGTGCTCCAAGGCGTCGAGGTCATCACCGACCGGACTCATCTGGTTCACGTATCGGGTCACCCGCGCCGGGCCGAACTCGAGGACATGTTGCGCTGGATCAAACCGCGCATTTGCATTCCGGTCCACGGCGAAGCGCTGCATCTGTTCGAACATGGGGAGCTTGCGCGTCGACTGGGCGTCGATGACGTCATCGTCTGCCAGAATGGAGACTTGGTTCGACTAGCCCCGGATCCACCGGCGATTATCGACGAGGTACCACAGGCCCGGCTCTACAAGGACGGGCGACTTATCGTGGAGGCCGAGCAGCGCACGGTGCCCGATCGCCGACGCCTTGGCTTTGCGGGAGTGGTATCGGTTGCGCTCGCACTCTCCCGCCAAGGCGAACTCGCCGCCGACCCGGAAGTCACGCTGATCGGCATCCCGGACGCCAATGCGGAGGGTGATTTGATGAGCGATATCGCGCTGCATGCCGTGCTGGACACCGTCAAGTCGCTACCGCGACCACGGCGGCGTGATCCTGACGCGGTCGTCGAGGCCGTGACGCGCAGCGTCCGCGCGGCTGTCAGCAGCCACTGGGGGAAGAAGCCGCTGTGCCGGGTGCACGTTCTGGCGGTATAACAGCTGGGCTCGCCAGCCGGCGAGGGCTGTCGGAGTAGCAGAGATCATGATCGGTCGGCTTAACCACGTCGCGATCGCGGTACCGAACATCGGCAAGGCTGCAGACGTCTATCGCGACGCGCTTGGCGCTGCGGTGTCGGCCCCGACGCCGCAACCTGATCACGGAGTTACGACGGTATTCGTGGTGCTGCCCAATACCAAGATTGAGCTGCTGGAGCCGCTGGGTCACGGCTCGCCGATCGCCAAGTTTCTTGAGCGCAACCCCGATGGCGGGATCCACCACGTTTGTTATGAGGTCGACGACATCATCGCGGCACGCGATCACCTGCTCACGCAAGGCGCCCGTGTGCTGGGCGACGGTGAGCCAAAGATCGGCGCTCATGGCAAACCGGTGCTGTTTCTCCATCCCAAGGATTTCTGCGGGACTCTGGTCGAGATCGAACAATCCTGAAGGACAAAAATACGCGTGTCGCTCGCCACTGCCGCCGCAATTTATTTTCTGGTCTGGTGGACCGTCCTGTTTGCGGTGCTGCCGTGGGGTGTACGCTCTCAGCAGGAGAGCGAGCAGGATATCGTGCCCGGGACTGATCCGGGCGCGCCTGCCATTCCTCACCTCGGCAGGAAGTTGCTCTGGACGACCGTCGCGGCCACCGCGGTCTTCATACTGCTCTTCGTCATCTATACCTATCGGCTGATCAGTCTCGACGATCTGGCCGCGTTCTTCGGACTTCCGGGCTAGCTTTGGTTCGGATCGCCACAACACGACCGCCTTTGCGATGGGATCGATTGCGGGACCAAACGCACGCGACATCCGACTATCATTCGGATCGATACACCATCTCATTTGACAATAAAAAATTGCAAAATTGCAACACCCTGCGGCTTTCGCAGGGAAGAGCCACTTTCGGTTTGGCGAAACGACGCGACTCGGTTAGGTGTTACCTGCTCCCTTGTGGGGCATTTCCTCCCTCGACTTGGCCCCGCTTCGGCGGGGTCTATTTTTTTGGCTCGAGCGGAGGGCTTGGAAACAAAGCTGGGAGCTGGACAAAAAAATGAGCAGGGTCTGCGCCCTGCTCGGATTATTTTTTGCTGTCCCCTCAATCCTCGGTGATCTTTATAATGTTCTGTTTTACCGAGGCGGCAGCGAACGAACGCGCTCTGGGGCTCTTCCTCCCAAGACTTGGACCGCGCGACGAGGCTGCATCAGCAGTCCCCGACCCGGCGGAAGTGAAGCTAGCCCATCCTGATTTGCTTGTCATCATCCAGATGACGCCAAAGCTATCGAAATCGTCAGAAATCGGCACCCGCAGGTCACGTTCTGCTGATTAGGCAGGCAACCCACCTGACGCGGAACCGGCTCATGGCCCTGCTTCCGGACGCGATTCGCGCCGCCTGCTGTCGGCCCTAAGTTCAGTTTGAGAGCGGCCCTGAGGGAATCCGGTGACCCCTGGTGATGCGTGGCGGGCTGCCGCCGCCCGGATCGGCCGCCGCGGGATCAATCGAAAACTTCTAAAGGCGAGCGTCCAAGTCACTCATTTTGCTCAATTTTCCCCGTTCAGCGAGGGCCGACGCGGGCCGATAGTCGGTTGGCCCTACAGCTGCCCTCTTGTTTTTCGCGTGCCGATCCGCTTTCACTCCACCCCTTACTGTGCGGCGCGAAATTCCAAACTGAAACGAACAAGCCGATGCGTTTATCCAGGTACTTTCTGCCCATCCTGCGCGAAACTCCCAAGGAGGCCGAGGTGGTCTCACACCGGCTGATGCTGCGCGCGGGCCTGATTCGCCAAGAGGCTGCCGGTATCTATGCCTTTCTGCCGCTGGGCTGGCGGGTGTTGCAGAAGGTCTGCGGCATCGTGCGTGAGGAACAGGACCGTTCGGGGGCAATCGAGATGCTCATGCCGACGATCCAATCGGCCGATTTGTGGCGCGAGAGCTGCCGGTATGACGATTACGGCAAGGAGATGCTACGCCTGAAGGATCGCCACGGGCGCGACATGCTTTATGGCCCGACCAACGAGGAGATGATCACCGAGATCTTCCGGGCCTATGTGCGTTCCTACAAGGACCTGCCGCTCAACCTCTACCACATCCAGTGGAAATTCCGCGACGAGATCCGGCCGCGGTTCGGCACCATGCGCTCGCGCGAATTCCTGATGAAGGACGCCTATTCCTTCGACCTCGATCAGGAGGGCGCGCGCCACGCCTATAACAAGATGTTCGTCGCCTATCTGCGCACCTTCGCCAGGATGGGACTCAAGGCCATTCCGATGGCTGCCGACACCGGTCCGATTGGCGGTGATCTCAGCCACGAATTTATCATTCTGGCCTCTACCGGGGAGAGCGAGGTGTACTGCCACCGGGACTATCTCGACTATGAGGTTCCCGAGGAGGGTTTGGACTTTGACGACATCGCCGGCCTGCAAAAGGTGGTCGATCGCTGGACATCCCTCTATGCGGCGACCTCCGAAAAGCACGATGCGGCCGCATTCGCGCGATTGGCTCCGGAGCAGCAATTGTCCGCGCGGGGCATCGAAGTCGGACATATCTTCTACTTCGGCACCAAATATTCGGCGCCCATGCGCGCCATGGTTGTCGGGCCCGATGGGGTCGAGCGACCGGTTCACATGGGTTCCTATGGAATCGGTCCGACCCGCCTCGTGGCTGCCATCATCGAGGCGTTCCACGACGATGCTGGCATCATTTGGCCGGAGCCAGTCGCCCCCTTCCGGGTGGCAATCCTCAACCTCAAGCAGGGAGACAGCAATACCGATGCTGCGTCGGAGAGCCTCTATCGCGAACTGAGAGCGCGCGGCGTCGACGTGCTTTACCATGACCTTGATGAGCGGCCCGGTTCAAAATTCGCCACCACGGATCTCATTGGTATCCCGTGGCAAATTCTCGTCGGTCCACGCAGCCTTGCGGACGGCAAGGTCGAACTCAAGCGCCGCTCGGATGGCAGCCGTGAACTCCTGTCGCCGAGCGACGCGATTGCGCGTCTGGTCTCCGGTTGACCTGGTCGCAGCCCGGCGCCACCGAAAGTCGAACGACGATGGTTCCGTGGCGCTGTCGCAGGAGAGGGTGATCACACCAGGGCGCCACCCGCGCGACAAACCTGTTCGTGGCCCGGGACCCGTTGGCCTTGGCACTGGCTTGCGGCCATCGGAATCGGGTCATATCCGGAAGGCGAGGCCGAATCGATGAATGATGCGACCGGGACCCGGCCCTTTGCCGCGTTCGAGTGGATGCTGTCGCTGCGCTACTTGCGAGCGCGACGCAAGGAGGGATTCATCTCGGTCAGTGCCGGATTTTCGTTTGTCGGGATCATGCTCGGGGTCGCCACCCTCATCATCGTGATGGCCGTGATGAACGGGTTCCGCAAGGAATTGCTCGACAAAATCCTCGGCATCAACGGTCACCTGCTGATCCAACCGCTTGAATCGCCGCTCACCGACTGGGAGGCCGTCGCCGGCCGGGTCGCAAAGGTTGAGGGGGTGCGGCTCGCCGCGCCCATTGTGGAGGGGCAGGCGCTGGCATCCTCTCCGTTCAACGCCAGCGGCGTCCTGGTGCGAGGAATCCGGGCGGGCGATCTGGCCAAGCTCGGCTCGATCGCCAGCAATATCCGTCAGGGCACGCTTGAGGGTTTTGATGAAGGCCAGGGGATCATCATCGGTCGACGGCTCGCCGATCAACTCACGGTGCGATCTGGCGACAGCCTCACCCTGGTGACCCCGCGCGGCGCGGTGACCCCGATGGGGACGACGCCACGGATCAAGACCTACAAGATCGCAGCGGTCTTCGAGATCGGCATGTCCGAATACGATCTGGCCTTCGTGTTCATGCCGCTACCGGAAGCCCAGGCCTATTTCAACAGGGCTGGCGACGTCACGGCGATCGAGGTCTATACCGACGCGCCCGACCGCATCGATCGATTTCGCCGACTCGTTACCGAGGCTGCCGAACGCCCGATCTTCATGATCGATTGGCGGCAGCGCAACGCAACCTTCTTCAACGCGCTGCAGGTCGAGCGCAACGTCATGTTCTTGATCCTGACGTTGATCGTGCTCGTCGCGGATCTCAATATCGTCTCGGGCCTCACCATGTTGGTGAAGGAGAAGATTGGCGACATTGCCATCCTGCGCACCATGGGGGCGACGCAGGGTGCCATCATGCGGGTTTTCCTTATCACCGGCGCGTCGATCGGCTGGGTTGGCACCCTGACAGGCTTCATCGTCGGTACCGTGATTTGTCTCAATGTCGAATCGATCCGGCAATTCCTGTCGTGGCTCACCAACACCGAGCTGTTTTCGCCGGAACTCTATTTTCTGTCGCGGCTGCCGGCCGAAATGGACCCCGGCGAGACGGCAGCCGTGGTCGTGATGGCGATGACCCTCTCGCTGCTGGCGACTCTCTATCCGTCCTGGCGGGCCGCCAGGCTCGATCCAGTCGAAGCGCTGCGCTACGAGTGAGGCGGCGCGGATGGGCGAACAGGATCCGGCCGTCTACCTCCATGGCATCGAGCGGCGCTACCGCCAAGGCGAGGCTGCGCTCATTGTGCTCAGCGGCGTGGAATTGGCGATCTGGCCTGGACAGTCGGTCGCATTGATCGGTCCGTCGGGCGCCGGCAAATCGACACTTCTGCATATCGCCGGGCTGCTTGAAAGGCCCGATGGTGGCGAGGTCTATCTCGACGGGGTGCCCACGTCAGGACTCTCCGACGGCGAGCGCACACGGATGCGCCGCATCGAGATCGGGTTTATCTATCAGTTTCATCACTTGCTCCCCGAGTTCTCTGCCCTTGAGAACGTGATGATGCCGCAGATGGTCCGCGGTCTTGGACGTCGCGAGGCCCGGGAGCGCGCAAGCGAACTGCTTGGCTATCTGGGCCTTAAGGAGCGACTTCAGCATCGCCCGGCCGAGCTGTCGGGCGGAGAGCAGCAACGGGTCGCCATCGCACGCGCGGTTGTCAACGCGCCCCGGCTGCTGCTCGCCGACGAGCCTACCGGCAATCTCGATCCGCGCACATCGGCGCAGGTGTTCTCCACCCTAACGCAACTCGTCCGGGCTTCGGGGCTCGCCGCCGTTATTGCTACTCACAACATGGATCTGGCGGCCAACATGGATCGCCGTGTCACCATCCGTGAGGGACAGGTGGTGGAACTCGAGTAAACGGCCATGGAAGTAGAGTAAGCTGACGCTACATTAGGCCGCCGAGCCGCGCCGCGAGATGGGCAGCGAAGAGCCCACTGCGCGGCTGTGCAACGGGACGTCGGCATCGCCAGGCAACCTTGTGGCAGTGCCGCGGTCTGCCTCCTGGCCCCCTTGGCCGGGCCTCACCGTGCGGACGAGTTCTGTTCCGCAACGGTGGCAGCCATGAGTAACATCCTGGAGGTTGCTGGCAAACCGCGTCGGTTCAACCGACTTGATAGCCATTCGGCCGCCGCAAAACGGGCACGGCATGATGAACGTTGGCAGACTTGACGACGCGGCCGATCGGCGGTCCATGGCATCCCACTTGGAACCATACTATTCCAGATCCGATGCCGGGCCGAAGTCAAGCGTTTTTGTGCAGCGCACATAAAGCCGGAAGGCGCGCATTTCGGGGCTTGCCGGACAAGGTCCGGCGCGCGACGCGTTTCCCAATTGCGCGAACGCGATAGGGGCCGTTTGCTCCAGCGGGCCCCGATGAATGATCGACCGCTCGAGACTAGTGGTCGACCAATTCGTTTACGTCCACCCGACGACGGCGGGGTTTGGTGTCAGGCGCGGCGCTAGTTCGCCGCCGGATACGCGGCCGGACGTCATGGTCATCCTCGTCGTCGTCTTCCGTCGCGGAAGGTCCAATCCCCGACAGTACATCTTCCACGAGCGCGTCGATCGGCGACTGGGCTTGATGTGGCAGATCAGGCCTGTGATCGTTGCCGGTCGCCTGTTCTGCGAGTTTCATCCAGGCCTGACCGATCATCCGCAGGATTGCCTCGCTGTGGGGATCCGCCGATGCCTGCGCCAGCCGCATGCAATCCGCGGCGTAGAGCTGATATTCGTCAGAAACGATTCGGAACTGGTCAGCAACTGGCATCACTCCCCCCACCACCAAGGCCCTGCACAATTCACGACCACCTTGTGGGCAGAATGCGGCAAGACTGCGTCTTTCTTGGTACTAGGTGGAACTCCGGACTCGGGGGCGGCCACGCGTCGCTCCAAAAAACCGTTCAATTATAATTGGTTAACAAAAGTACTCGCCGAATCGCCGGCATCCAGGCACAGTCCAGCGAAACGATTCGGCGTTAGGCGTGGCACATTTGCGACACACACAAGGAGCTTGACGAACGAACGCACAACGATTTATGTTCACGTTATGTTCCACCGCGGCGGTGGAACCGAGGCAGCACACGTAAGCCTCGCTCACGACATCCGGCAGCCGCCGGATGGATCCGAGTAAGTCCTGTGCGTTCAGGTGGAGGAGGAGTCGGTATGGTTCGCGCTGTTATGGAGGAAGCCGCCGCCTTGGCGGCGCTGGCGTTGTTCGTGGGCATGATCGCGATCTGGGCGCAAGTCATCAGCACGCTTTAGAGGTGACCTGCTCGACCATCATCGCGGGTGGGCATCGCTGTCGACCGGTGCTCTCGCGATCCCGCTGACGCTGTTGTCGTCGGCCTATGCAAGGCGACGAAGGGCTGGCCTGCCGCGGAAGATCCGTCCTTCGGCTTTTGACCGATCTCGAACTTTCCGTCCGACCGTCCCCGCCTGCGGGCGGGGAGATCGGATTTTCAAGTCTATATTTAAAGGCCACAAACCTCTCGGGCTGATTAGCTCTCAACGCGCGGGACGTCGCAAAACGCCCAAAGCGGCGGGACCTCATCAGACAGGCCTGCCTCGGCAAATTATATATTTCAAGAAGTCTCAGCCGATCAGGGCCAACGGCCGTACGTGTCAGTCACTCACCGGGTTGGGGAAATCGGGAGTTGACCGCGCGCCGACCCTGTTAGCGCTAGACAGGTTCGGCCCTGGTTCGCACCATCGTGTGAACGGCGAATCGCGAGGCCTATTGTGTCAAGTCCCGCCAACGGCGATGCGAAATTCGTGCACCTGCATGTGCACTCCTCCTATTCGCTGCTGGAGGGGGCGCTGACCATCGCCAAGCTTGCCGAGCTTGCCAAGATGGACCGGCAACCGGCGCTGGCGCTTACCGATACCAACAACATGTTCGGAGCGTTGGAATTCTCCGACAAGATGGCTGGGGCAGGCGTGCAGCCGATTGTTGGTTGCGCGGTCGCAGTGGACTTCGGCGATCAGGAGGCTTCTCGCAACGGCGTTCAGGGCAAGCGCCTCGCGCGTCTCGTGCTGCTTGCCGCCCGCCGCGAAGGTTACGGCAATCTGATGCGCCTCACTTCCGCGGCCTTTCTGAACACGCCCGCAAACGAGGCGCCCCATCTGCCGATCACGGTCCTCGAGGGAGCGACCGATGGTCTGATCGCGCTCAGCGGTGGGCCGCTCGGTGGGCTTGATTTGGCGATCGCCGGCGGTCAGGGAGAACTTGCGGCAACCCGCTGCGAGCGCCTGCTGCGATGCTTTGGGGACCGCCTCTATATCGAATTGCAGCGCCACAATCTGGCGCACGAGCAGTCAATTGAGCCCCTGCTGGTCGAATTGGCCTATGACAAGGGTGTGCCGCTGGTCGCGACCAACGAGCCATATTTTGCCCGGCGACCCGACTATGAGGCGCATGACGCCTTGATCTGCATCGCCGAGGGGCGGCTCATTGCCGATGCCGACCGGCGGCAGTTGACTGCCGAGCACTATTTCAAGAGCCGCGCCGAGATGGCCGCGCTGTTTGCCGACATTCCCGAAGCGCTGGCCTCGACGCTTGAGATCGCCGAGCGGTCGGCGTTCCGACCGACCACACGCAAGCCGATCCTGCCGCGCTTCTCGGTGGG
>Ga0187783_10000399_pt1 | contig 31928 bp, 29 predicted proteins | sample 1015_SJ02_MP02_2_FD_132471 | JGI IMG/M metagenome (GOLD analysis project Ga0187783, IMG submission 132471) | Tropical peat soil microbial communities from peatlands in Department of Meta, Colombia - 1015_SJ02_MP02_20_MG | ecosystem: Environmental > Terrestrial > Soil > Wetlands > Peat | place... | reverse complement strand
GTGCTGAAGGCCGCCGCTCTGAAGGGCGGCGCTACATTCGAACCTTGGACACGGCGCGTCTTTCGCTTCCCGATTATCGTCGAACGGGTTCCGGTGTTTCTTGCCGTGTGCGCACGCGGCCGATGGCGAGCCCCGCTTGCACGGCGATCACGGCGAAGCCGTTCAGGTCATCGACCGTAAACATTCCGCGTCGCGACAAATTGTCTACATACAGCAACCCGCGCAATTTTTTTCCGATTCCCAGCGGCGCGCACATCGCGGACTGAATTCCCGCGGCGACGATACTCTTACTCGCGGACATGCGCGGGTCGGCTTTGGCGTCCGAGACGAGCAGCGGCAAGCCGTCCTGCATCACTTTGCGAATGATGCTCTGCGAAATCGTGAACTGCGGCAGCTTCTCCGCCCCGAACGGTCGCGAGCCGCTGCGGTAGCGAATCGATGCCGGCTCGAAGCTATAGCTGCCCTTCGTGAAATCGCCGCGCGCCATCGAAGCCTCGTCCATCAGCATCGCGTAGGCCCGCTCCGCGCCATCGATATCGAGCACGAGGTCCAGCGTACGCTGGGTCACGTCCTCTAGTGTCTCGAGTCCAGCCAGGCTTTTGCTAACGCGCGCGAGAGTTTTCATCAGGCGGCCTTCCGCGTTTTCTCGCCGCGATGAGCCGGAGCGTCCGGCGCTTTCGGCGGGCGCGACGTCGGCCACAGACTCCACACTCATTAAACTGCCTGAGTATGCCGATTGCTTCAGCACTTCCGCGAATTTTGGCGGAAGCTGCGTCGTTCCGTAGCTGACCAGCTTCCTTTGCGCGGAGTCCTCGAAGCGCAGCCGAAATTCGCCCACGACGATGTCGTCATCGGCGCGCAGCGTGGCTTCTTTCACCTTGGCGCCGTTCACTTTCAGTCCGTTCGAGCTTTCGCGGTCGACGATCTGCCACGTGCCGTCCGGATTTGCGCGGACGATGGCGTGCAGCCGCGAAACACTGGGATCGTCGAGTACCAAAGTGCTCGATTTCGCACGGCCAACGGAAATCGGCCGGTCGCCAGTCAGCTCGTAGACGGCCGAGTTGTGCCCGGCGTGTTGGATAACAAGTCGAGGCATTTCGCGTTCCCAAAGGGAGGCTTCGTTGTTACATCAGGGTTACAAGTACGAACCCTGAAACCCTTAGAGCATCTTCCGGCCATTGCTCCGGCGAATCAATCAACGCGTCGCCCCGTTTGCTCGATAGCTAACGCTCGCTGCTGTTGGACCAATCACCATCTCACCTGACGCCCGTACCCTGGGGTATGTGGCACTTGACAATGCCGTCTGGGACGTTCATCTTCACGATTCGGTTTTGACGTCGCTACGCGGTCTCTCAAGGGACCACCAACCGCAACCCGCGGGCAATCTCGCCCTCTCTCACAACGTTCCAACCATAGGAAGACGCCTTTCAAGAGCTCGCAGAAAATATCTGACGTCGGTATTGGCGTTCAAAAATCGCGCATCCGCGAGGAGAAGCAAAATGACGCAGAAGAGAATAATCTGGGCCGTTCTGGTTGTGGGGATGACGTTCTGCGGTTTGGCTGGCATCGGCCTAAAGGCGCAGACGAACAAAGACACCGTGAAAGTTCCGGGCGGACTGGCCATGTCGGAATTCAAAGGGTACGAAGACTGGGAGGTTGTCGGTCCGAGTCACACTGACGCAGCAAACGTGATCCGAGTCATCCTCGCTAATCCCGTGATGATCCAAGCCTACAAGGCAGGCGTTCCGGGGAACGGCAAGCCTTTCCCCGACGGTTCGAAGATTGCGAAGCTCGAGTGGGAACCAAAAAAGATTACCGATCCGCCTTTTTCGGAGAACACGCCGGACACGGTTCCGGGCACACTGCTGGCGCTTGAGTTCATCGAGAAGGACAGCAAGAGATTCGCGGACACGCACGGGTGGGGATATGCGGACTTTAAGTATGACCCGGCGACCGATAAGCTCGCGCCTTTGACTTTGTCTGACCACCCGCCGCAGGGGAACGACGCGAAATGCGGCGCCACATGCCACACACTGGCGGGCGCGTCAAAGGACTACATTTTCACGAACTATGCGAAGAGGTGAACCTCCTCGTGGCGCGCACGAGAGATGGAACTGGGCTGACCTAGGAAAGCAAATGGCGGATGATCTTCCAGCAATCATAACGTTGTCCTCGGAAGCTTCCTGCGAGGGAAGGTATGACAATCACGCACTGGCCAATGTCAACGACCACGTCGTGCGGATCAGCGTGATGACGCAGCCGTATCATTGGCATTTTCATCCGAATTCGGATGAAACATTCCTCGTGGTCGAGGGTGGGTTGGTCATCGAATTCGAGCATGGCGAGATCCAACTTGTTCCGGGTCAAATGGCGACAGTTTCTCGTGGAGTTCGACACCGCACCCGTCCGCTGGGCCAGCGGTCCGTGAACCTGACTTTCGAAGCTGCGAACACTGAAACGAGGCCAAGCTAGAGCGCGACAGCTCCTGATTAGTCAGCCAACCGGATGGATTGGTAGGGCGGGTGAACTCGATCCAAACCAAAGACCCACATTCGCAAAAGCGGCGAACGATGGGGACCCTACGATTCGATTCGTCGATCGTCCCAAGTAGAACGAAATGCACTTTGCGGTCAGAGCCGCCGCCAAAATCACGTCGGCAACCCTAAGCCCCCCGCCAAAATCGACATGGCGCCTACCGAGGATGAACCCATCCATAGCCCGGCCTCTGCGGGCGGGACGAATGGAGAGAGGTCTGATGGGGACTAGGCCGATATGGCTCGAGCGCCGATTTGCTGGAGGATTCCCAACTGGTCGGAGCTGCCCCACCGCTCGACCATTTTGCCGTCTCGAAACCGGGCGATCTGAACTCCGCGGGCGTGAATCTTGCGTCCCGTCGGAGCCACGCCCAAAAATTCGCCCTTTTGCGTGCCGGTAATCATGTAGGCGATGGCGATCTTATCGTCGTCCATCACTATCTGGTCTACGGAGACTGCCAAATCCGGGAACGATGTTCGCAGATCGGCGAACATGCGAATGTAGCCTTCTGGTCCCGGGCCTTGATCGGGCGCCGGATCGTGATCCACGACATCCTGCGCGACAACATCGCGCAGCAGTTCCAATTTTCCGGAGTTTACGGCGTTGCCAAACTTTTCCTGTATGGCTAGATTGTCTTGTTTGGTCATGACGTCCTTCCTTGCCGCATGAGATTTTCCGCTTAGATGCAGGGGAACGCTACCCCGCGTCATAAAGATGTGGCAGGTTTATTGACTAAGAATCGATCGCAAACTAGGATTGCGCCCCGTGGCGGACTCAGGCTCCTTTACCGGCCGAACCATCTCGCATTACCGCGTCGTTGAGAAACTGGGTGGCGGCGGAATGGGGGTTGTTTATAAGGCCGAGGACGCGCGTCTTCGTCGCTTCGTTGCCCTGAAATTCCTTCCGGACGCGGTGGCCAAAGATCCGCTGGCTCTGGCGCGGTTCGAGCGTGAGGCGCAGGCCGCCTCAGCGCTGAACCATCCCAATATCTGCACGATTCACGACATCGGTGAAGCGAATGGCCAGACGTTTATCGCCATGGAATTCCTGGATGGGCAGACGCTGAAGCAGTTTGTCGGCGGCGACCGCATGGCGCTTGAGACATTGCTGGACATTGCCATTCAGATTGCAGACGCGCTGGACGCAGCGCACAGCGAAGGAATCATCCATCGCGATATCAAGCCGGTTAACATTTTTGTAACGAAGCGCGGGCACGCGAAGATCCTGGACTTCGGGCTGGCGCGCGTCACGAACGAGAAAGCGTCCAGCCGTACGGGCGTCTCCGTCACCATGGCAGCGGACAGCGCGCAGTTGACCAGTCCGGGCACGTCGCTGGGCACGGTCGCTTACATGTCGCCCGAGCAGGTGCTGGGCAAAGACCTCGACGCGCGCACCGACCTTTTCTCCTTCGGTGTCGTTCTCTACGAAGTGGCCACCGGCGCGCTTCCATTTCAAGGCGAAAGCTCCGGGGCGATCTTCGACGGGATCCTGCACAAGAATCCCGTGGCTCCGGTGCGTCTCAACAATTCGCTCCCGGCGGAATTCGAGCAGGTTGTGGCGAAGGCGATGGAGAAGGATCGCGACCTGCGCTACCAGAGCGCCGCGGAGATGCGCGCGGATCTAAAGCGGCTCAAGCGCGACACCGGTTCGGGGCGCAGCACTTCGCTGAGCGGCTCCGTCATATCCGCGCAAGAACCAGGCTCGGCCGACAAGATTGCCACCACCGCGCGCGGTTCTGGGCCGGCAGCATCCGCGGCTGGCGCAGCGAAGCGCCCGCCCACGAAAATTATTGCAGTTGGTGCCGTTATCCTCCTCGCCGCCGTGGCTTACTTCTTCCGCCCAACCCTGCCGCCTCCGTCGGTTTCCGAGTACACGCAGCTCACGAACGACGCTGTCGCCAAAACCCTGGTGGGCACGGACGGGACGCGCCTCTATCTCACCGAAGACAATCTTTTCTCCGCGCAAATGTCGGCCAGTGGCGGTCCCGTCGCTCCACTCAACATCAATTTGCCCGGCGCCTACGGAGTTATGAACGTTTCACCGGACGGGTCAAAGCTGCTTGTGCGTCAAATTCAGGGCTTGGGCGGGGAAGGCGCTCCGTTTTGGGCTGTGTCCACGCTCGGTGGCTCGCCGGTGCGCCTGGCGGACGTCGCGGGCAGCGACGGGACGTGGTCGGCAGATGGCAGCAAGCTGCTTTACGGCACAGGTGAAACACTGTTTGTTGCGAATGCAGACGGAAGCTCTCCCCGCAAGCTCGTCGACCTGAGCCGCACTCTGACGAGGGGGCGCAATAGCAGTTCAGGTCCCACGTGGTCGCCCGACGGGAAGGAAATCACCCTCACGCTCACCGACGGCGAAACGGGTGTTTCGCATCTTTGGGCTCTTTCCGCCGATGGCACCAACGCGCACGAAATGTTTCCCGGCTGGCACAGCCGGACCGGAGAATGCTGCGGTTTGTGGACCGCCGATGGCAACTACTTTGTCTTTGAATCACAGGGCCAGGTATGGGCTGCGCGTCAAACCAGCAGCCTGTTGCATAGGGTCAACCGCGACCCTGTGCAAATTACCACCGGGGCCGTCCTATACGGCAATCCGCTCCCGAGCAAGGATGGCAAAAAACTTTTTGCGGTTGCCGGCTTTATCCGTGGCGAACTGGACCGGTTCAACTCCAAATCGGGCGCCGTCGAATCCTTTCTGGGTGGTATTTCAGCGCAGGACCTTGCGTATTCGAAGGATGGGCAGTGGATCGCGTACGTGAGCTATCCCGACGGCGTCCTGTGGCGCAGCAAAGTTGACGGTACCGATAAGCTCCAGCTTAGCGCTCCGCCGCTTTACGCGTCTCTGCCAAGATGGTCCGTGGACGGAACGGAAATCGTCTATTACGGTGCTGAGCGGGGAAGGCAGACTCGAATCTATATCGTTCCTGCTGCCGGAGGCGTCGCGCACGAATTGATGCCCGATATCAGTGGTGCGCAGGCTGATCCCGCATGGTCGCCGGATGGTAATTCTCTCGCTTTTGGCGGGGTAGGCGGTGCGAGTGGAGATGTGATTCGCATCCTGGACATGAAGAGTCGCCAAGTCGCGCAGGTCACGGGCTCGGAGAATATGTTTTCTCCTCGCTGGTCGCCGGATGGCCACTACCTTCTTGCCGTGCGGAGCGATTCGACCGGACTGGAGCTTTTCGACTTCAAAAAACAGAAGTGGTCGGACCTTGTTAAGGGGCTCGTCGGCTACCCGTGCTGGTCGCACGACGGACGGTTTGTCTATTTCATGAGTGTGATCGAGAACCGAGCCTTAAAGCGCGTGGCAATCCCCGAGGGAAAAATTGAAGAGCTTGCGAATTTCAAGTTGGTGCGCACGGCCGGCCTCTTCGGCTTCTGGCTGGGCCTTGCGCCAGACGATTCACCCCTGATCCTCAAGGATGTAGGCACGCAGGAAGTTGTGTCGATGAATTGGAATTCTCAGTGATTGCCCTGCGCCGCGTTGTGACAGCGCAGAGGTTTCGCCGGTAGGCCGAACTTCCCGTCAGTTTGCTAACCCGACCATTGCCCTTTCAAATGTCCGCGTTCACGTCCCCTCGCAGGGGGCGGGGAGGATATGGGGGTTGACAGGAGGTTTCGGCGATGGTATCCTATGCATAGGAATACGAGGTATGGGATGAATTTCAAGGGCACGCTACCGACTCTGATTCTGCAGGAGCTGGTGGAAGGACCGAGCCATGGTTACCATATCGCGCAGCGGATCAAGGCGCGGTCGAAAGGCGTTCTGGACTTCAAGGAAGGCACACTGTATCCGGCGCTGCACAAGCTGAAGAACGAGGGCTTGGTGGAGTCGTACGACGAAATGGAAAAAGGCCGCACGCGCCGCTACTATCGGATCACGAAAGCGGGGCGCACGACGCTGGGCAAGGATCGCGCAGAGTGGCGGGAGCTTTCGCGGGCAGTGACGATGATCCTCGAGGAGGCATAGCGATGACTTCAGTGGAACGATGGCTGGAGCAAGCAACGCGGGGACTCGCGAGCGAGTCCGCGGCGGTGGTACGCGGGGAAATTCGAGAGCATTACGAATCGGAACGCGAGAGCTGGATGAGCCGAGGCGCAACTAGTGAGGAGGCGGGCCGCCTGGCGGTGAAGGCGCTCGGTGATGCGAGGGATGCGAATTGTGAGTACCGCAAGGTTTTGTTGACGTCGGCGGAAGCGGGGATGCTGCGCGAGTCCAATTGGGAAGCCAGGGCGATTTGCTCGAGGCCGTGGCTGAAGTGGACGCTGCTGACGGTTCCTGTGGCGGCACTGGCGGCGGGATCCGTATTGTTCTTCAGCGGCCCGACGGCGCTGGCGCAAGGCCTGGTTCTGATGGGGATCGCAACGGGCGTGGTTTTTGCGGGGCCGTTTCTGCCGATTTACACGGAGCGCCGCGGGCGGGTTTACAGGATTGTGAAATGGATGGTGCTGATCAGCGCGTTCTGTCTCGCATTTGGGTCGGATGCGGTGAAGTACTCGTGGCTGTGGGCTTCTTGCCTGTGGATTCCGTTTTGGACGGAATGGACGCGCGCTTCGATTCGACGGAAGCTGCCTGTTGGGCAGTGGCCGAAGCAGTTGTATCTGTAATTTAGTTCCTCCGCAAAACCAACTTCAGATTTGCCAGAAAGTCACAGAGCGCACAGAGAAAACAACGGCCCATCAGAATTCGAGGTGCAGGCGAAGGCTGGGGACGAGGACGGGGCCGCGGTCGCGGTTGTATCCGGGATTATTTACGTGCTGCAAGTCGAATGAGGGAAAGATCCCGCGCCAGACGTGAAACGTGTAGTAGGCCTCTTCAATGGTTTCACGCCCATAGGTGAGGCGGCCGTCGCCAAGCAGGAAGCCGAGGCCACCGTCGGCGAGATAGCGCTGGTGGTCGCGGGAAATGCCGTTGGAGACGAACGTGGCGCCGAAGCGGTCCGAACGACGATGCCAGCGGCTTCCCGAGCCGCCCACGCCGGCTAGAACGGTTTCATCGTCCTCGGTATAGGCGTAGGATTCGTGCTGCCCTTCGTTCCAGCCCCAGCGACCGAAGACGCCGATCCAGTTATTTAGCGGCTGCTCGAAGTTGACGCCGAAGCCATACTTGATCGTGGTCTGGAGCGGATGGTCGGTGATTTCGGGTACGGGTGTTTCGCCAGCGAGGTAATTATCGACGGCGTCGCGATAGACACCCATGTTGGCGTGATTCACAAAGGTAAGAAGGCGAAGGACTCCCTCCTGCTGCCTGAAAGTTTTCCGGTGTAGTTCCAGCTCGAGGTTTTCCGCACGAGCGCGAGCCAGGTCGGCATCGAGGTGGATGCCGTTGGCGACCTTCGGCATCAGAGCTTCAGCAAATCGCAAGGCGAGGTTCGGCTGGTCGTATTCGATGATAGCGGCGAAGGTATAGCCGCGCGTGTCGGCGGCGTAGTCGTAGGCGCCGTTGTTGTCGACGGTCCAATTCATGAACTGGAAATTGCTGTCTGCTCCGTAGGAATTCAAGTCGAAGAAGTCGACGAGGCTCATTTTGCCGAAGCGAATTTCAATGCGGCGCGCAGGCAGGGTGCTGAAAAGCGAGAAGGGGTTGCGCTCGGAGGGCGCGGGGCCGCCACTGAGAGGAATGATCTGATGGATCATGAGCCGTGCAACGTAGGGAGCCTTGCTTAGGTTGGGATTTCTGACGACATCGAGATTGGTAAAGCCAGCGAGGCCGAGTGCGGCGCCGATGCCGTTGCCGCCGGTTTCCTGGACGTCGCAGAGAAATTCGGTAGAACGAGCGACGCGAAGGCCGGTGAAAAGGGTTAGAACACGTGACGTTGCATCTTGCGCGGGAGCGGACAGACTATTGTGACCCGAATAGGGAGAGTGGAAAGTCGGGTGGTACTGCGAGATGAAATTCGCCTGACCGGAAAGCCAAATGCGGTCGGTTTCGAAGTGCGGAAACATGGTGAGCATGGAATCGGAGCCAGGGCCGGAGTCGGGAGGAGCATCGGGAGTCTCGGCGACCGCGGCTGCTGCGGTTTGGGGCGGCGAAGAATCCTGGGCGCGCAAGGCGGCGGGCACGATAAGTACGGCTGTGGCCAGGACAAGCCGGGCCGCGAGGCCGATTGAGCGGAATCGTTCGAGCATCTGCAAGCTTCCACGGACGGTTGCGAGTCCATTGAGTTCAGGTACCGGTGCGGCCCTGACGGGCTGCGACAAACACTTGAGGGATCGCCGAATCGCGCGAGCCAGTGCAAACCGGGAAGGGCGAGTTTGCCCCGAATGAGTGATAGTATGCAAGCCTTTTGCGCCGGAATATTCTCGGTGAGGGGTGTTTCAAAGACAGGAACGGGGGTTCATTGGGTTCATTGAGCTGGATGCGAACGAAGCGGTTGGGCTGGCGCCAGACGGAACTGAGGACCGGTCGCCGAAGCGCCGCGCTTTGGTTTTTGCTCCTCTCTTTTCCGCACAGCGCTCGCCCGCAAGACGCAACCACGCTATCGCGTGTGAAGAAGGTTTACGTCGAGCCATTTGGGCAGGAAAGTGGCGTCGAGAGGCTGCGGGATCGAACCATCCAGCAGCTCCAGAGCAAGGCCAAGTTGCAAGTAGTGGCCGCTCCGGAGCAGGCGGACGCGATCGTTCGAGGAACCGGCAGTATTTGGCCTGCGGGCTATGTTTCCACCGATCCGCGATCTCCTTCCACCACGCGACAGCGGGTCTTTCAGGGCTTTCTCTCCATGGAGGTAATCGGAAAGGACCACGAACCGCTGTGGTCATACCTGGTGACTCCCGGCGAGCTCAGGATCGGCGACATAACCAACGAGCTTGCGGACCGCCTGGTGGAGAAATTCGTCCAGGCGAGGAAGCAGAGCGCGGAGGCGCCAGCCGGAGGAATCTCCGGCGCCGCACCGACGGTGGCGTTGACGGTAGCGGGGGCAACGTTTCCGGCTCCCCTCTATCAAAAATGGTTCGAGTTGTTTCATGAGCGGAATCCGAACGCGACGATAAATTACAAGGCTGTGGGATCGGACGCTGGCGTCGAATTGCTCATGAGGGGCGAAGTGGATTTCGCGGCGTCGGACGTGCCTTTGTCTCGGGAGAAGATCGCCGCATCGAAGCGAGCATTTCTGCAGGTGGCGACGGCAACGGGTGCGGTGGTTCCGGCTTACAACTTGAAGGCGATCGGAAGGAGCGTGAATTTTACGCCGGAGGTGCTTGCCGGAATCTACCAGGGCAGGATCAAGAGGTGGAATGATCCAGCAATTCGCGCGAGCAATCGCGACGCAGACCTGCCCGACCAGGAAATCGCGGTGATTCATCGCAGCGATGGCAGCGGGACGACGTTCGCGTGGACCGATTTTTTGTCGAAAGTGAGCACGGGATGGAGGGCGGCGGTTGGAGTGGGCACAGTGGTGCATTGGCCCGTGGGAACCGGCGCAGAAGGAAATGAGGGCGTCGCGACGGCGATCCAGCAAACGGCAAACTCCATCGGATACGTGGAACTTGCTTATGCCCTGCAGCACCAGTTGAGTTTCGGGGCGGTGCGAAATGCGGCGGGCAAGTTTATCGAAGCCGATCTGCCGAGCGTGACGGCTGCGGCGGAAGCAGCGGGCAATTTGGGATTGGATTCTCAAGCGTCCATAATCGACGCTCAAGGCAAGAACGCATACCCGATTGCGACGCTCACGTGGTGGGTTGTGCCGGAGGATATAGCGGGAAAGAAGCGGGCAGCAGTGAGAGAGCTTCTGGAATGGATGCTGTCCTCGGGGCAGAAAGAATGCTCGGCGCTGGCCTACGCGCCGCTGCCGCGCGAAGTGGTGAACCGGGAACTGCAGGTGATCGACGGACTGAAATGAGGTTAAAGACTATTGAGAGCGCGGTGCGAACTCGTTGTTCATGCCGCCAAGCCGCTCTTATTCATGCCGCAGAGCGGCAATGGGATCGACGCAGAGGGCGCGACGAGCCGGGAGATAACAGGCAAGGAGAGCCACGCCGGTCAAAAGAATGGCGACCGTAAAGAAGGTTAATGGATCGGAGGCTCGCACGCCGTAGAGTAGGCCCGAGATCAGTTGCGTAACCGCGAGCGCTGCGACTATTCCCGCGACGACCCCAACCGCGGCCAGGCGCAGGCCGTGGGCTAGCACAAGACGCAGTATGTCTTTCTGCTGTGCACCCAAAGCGACGCGAAGGCCAATTTCGCGCGTCTGTTCGGAAACAGAATAGGAAATCAATCCATAGAGGCCGATGCTCGCCAGGAGTAAAGCCAGCCCCGCGAAACAGCCGATCAGGTACGAGGGATATCGGCGCAAAAAAACCGCGGGCGATTGGTCGATGATCTGGTCCATCGTCTGAGACTGAAACGCGAACAACTGGGCATCGATCTGGCGCAAAGATTCCCTTACCGGCCCGAGAGCGATCGCTGGATTGCCGGAGGTTCGCACCACAAAATTCATGTAGGAGTTGGCGTCCTGCCCGAAAGGCAGGAACAACGCTGGTTCCTCCGCGCTGTCGAGCTGCGCATCGGCGATGTTTCCGACCACTCCCACGATTTCGCGATAGGGCTGCGTGGGCGAAAGCGTGAATCGGAAGCGCTTGCCGATCGCGTTCTCTCCATTCAGATAACGCTTGGCCCAGGCTTCATTAACGATGGCGTGCTTTGAAGCGGCGCCGGAATCAGCGGCATCGTCGAAAGCACGGCCCGCAATCAGCGGAATCTTCAACGTGGAAAAATATCCGGGCGAAACGTCGCGAATCAGGCATTCATCTTCGTGGCCGGTTTGAACGGGCTTGCCCTCAATGACAAATCGAACCGTGTTCCCGGCACCCGTCAGCGGAAGTGCGCTGGAATCCGCCACGCCGGCAATGCCAGGAGTTGTGGCCAGGCGCTGCCTGAATTGCAGCTCGAAGCGGACCGCGTCGGCGTCTTTGGGGTAAGAACTATCGGGCAGGTTCACGCTGAAAGCGAGAAGATTGTGAGTATCGAAGCCGGGATCCCGATGAAGCAATGCGAATAGACTTCTGACGGTGAGACCTGCACCAGCGAGCAGCACGACAGAAAAGGCAATCTCGAGGACCACCAGGGCGTCGCGCAACCGAGTATTGGTACCCCCAATCGCGGTGCGCGTCTCCTCTTTCAGTGCGTCGCCCACTTTTTGATGCGACAACTGCAGCGCCGGAGCCAGGCCGAAAAGGATTCCGGTGAAGACGGCGATGCCGCAGAGAAAGGCGAGGACAACGGCATTCGGACGCGTGTCTTGCAGGAAAGGCAGTGAAGAACGCAATTGCTCCGGAATGGCCGCAATGAGGGTTGCGGTTCCCCACTGCGCAGCGATGAATCCAAGTGCTCCTCCGGCAAGCGCAAGAATCAGGCTCTCGGTGAGCGTTTGTGAAACCAGCCTGCTCCGACCAGCGCCGAGCGCGGCGCGAATCGCAAATTCCCGTCGGCGTCCGCTGGCGCGAACGATGAGCAGGCCGGCGATGTTGGCACACGCGATCAGCAGGACAAATCCTACGGCGCCAAAAAGAATCCACAGAAGCGCCTGAATCTGCCCGACAATTCGCTCGCGCAGCGGAGTCATCACCACTTGAATCGTTGCATTTTCTCGCGGGTATGCGGCGGCGAGGCGAGAAGTCATCGAGTCCATTTCCGCGCGAGCTTGTTGCGCCGAAATCCCGGGTGCGAGTCGGCCCAGGGCGGGCATCCAACGCAAGCTGCGGCGCCCGGCCATGTCTGCTCCGAGATGGAGAGGTACCCAAATCTGGGCGTTCCCCGCGGGCGAAAATTGGAAATCGCGCGGCAAGACGCCGATGATGATCACGCTGGCGTTGTCGAGCTGGATCGTGCGGCCGACGACCCCGGGGTCGGCGCCAAGCTGCGTGCGCCAGAAGTTGTATGTAAGGAGCGCGACCTTGGGCGAGACAGAATCGCCGCTCGTGCTCATCGCATCATCGCCAGCGGCAAAATCGCGCCCGAGAATTGGACGGACGCCGAGCGTCGAGAAGAAGTTCGTCGTTGCCTGGGCACCCTGGAGAACTTGCGGCTCGCCGCTGCCGCGAAAAACGAAGCCGTCGCCGCTGAATCCGGCCAGCGAGGCGAAGGCTTTGGATTGTTGCCGCCAGTCCAGGAAATCGGGGTATGAGGTGTCCCAGTACTTCTCGTCGGGGTTGCGCACTTCCGCGAGCGTGATGAGGCGATTGGGATCCGAATAAGGGAGTTGGCGCAGCAGCGCGGCATAGACGACGGAAAAGATACCGGTGTTGGCGCCAATGCCGAGGGCGAGCGTCAGGATTGCGATGGCCGCAAAACCAGGCGACCGGCCGAGGATGCGGAAGCCATATTTAAGGTCTTGCCAAAAGGTGCGCATACACCCTCCCCCTGCCGATTCGTTGAGCAAATCCATTTCCCAAATGCACCGAGGGTAAGTGCCTTATTACGCGAGGGTTGGCCTAACACGCGGGAGGCAGATCGAGCTGGGCTTGTTCGCCAGCGAAAGAACCTGTCGCGGAATCGGACGATTCGGCGGCTTCGCGAATTAGCGAGAAATCACCGGGCTGCGGGGCGCCCGGTTTTGGGAATACGGAAGATCAACAGGACGGCGGCAATTCCTGCGACCGCGATCGTGACCATTCCTGTGCTGAATGACCCTGTTCTGGTGCTCAGATACCCCAGGAGATAAGGCGAAGCGAAACCGGCGATCGATGCGACGCCGTTGATCAATCCAACTGCCCCCGCAGCAGCAGAACGGCTCAACAGCGAGGTAGGAACGGCCCAGAAGACGGGCAGGAACGCGTTGGCGGTGGCGATCATTGTGAAGAGCAGGACAGCGAGAGGCAGCGAGCGAAAATGAGCGGTAAGGCCTAATGCACCGATGGCCGCGATGAGCATAGGAATGGCGGCGTGCCACCTTCGTTCCATGTACCTGTCGGAGTGCCATCCATTTGCGATCATCGCGGCGAACATCGCGAGGTACGGAATCACGCCGATCAACCCAACGCCCAGGTCGGAGAGGCCGGATTGGCGCTTCAGCATGGTGGGAAACCAGAAATAGAATCCGTATCCCACAAAGTAGTTGAGAAAACTCACCGTCGCTAAAAGCAGCACGAGGCGAGAGCGGAGCGCCTGCGCGACGGATTTTTGCTGGGGAGTGTCCACTTTCTCGGAGCGCAATTTCTCCTCGATCCATTCACGCTGATCAGGGGCAAGCCAGGGAGCATTGTGCGGGCGGTCAACCAGGAAAAAATACGCTATGGAGCCCAGCACAATGGCGGGCAGTCCTTCGAAGATGAAGAGCCATCGCCATCCCTGAAGGCCGCGAAAAGAATGTCCGAGTATCCAGCCGGCAACCGGCGCCGCCAAGGCCTGAGAAAGCGGAATCGCAGCCATGAAATTGCCGGTCGCCTTGCCGCGGTCTTCTGTGCTGAACCAATGACTCAGATAGACGATAACGCCCGGGAAGAAAGCAGCCTCGGCCGCTCCCAATAAGAGCCGGGCAACGTAGAGTTGACCTGCGTTGTGAACGAGCCCGGTGAGCGCGGTGAGAGAGCCCCACGCGATCATTACGATCGAAATCATCCGGCGGGCGCTCCAGTGCTCGACGAGCATTGCGCCTGGAATTTGAAGTGCAACATAACTGAGAAAGAAAACGCCGGCCCCCAATCCAATCACGCGGTCACTGAATCCGAGGTCGGCGGTCATGCCCAGCGCGGCGTAGGCGACGCTGGTACGGTCAAGGTAGTTCGCGATGTAGAGAAGAAAAAGGAACGGCAGCAAGCGCACGGCGATTCGACGTCGCGTGCGGACCTCAACTTCGATGGGTGACGATGCAAGTGTGGCGGGGGGCTTTGCAATAGCCAATCGATCAGCCTCAGAGGGCGCAGGTTCGCGCGGAGTGTACGGGAATTATGTGGCGAAGTTAAGCGGAGAGATGCGAGGCGTCGTGTGCGCCAAACCGACTGAACCGGCGGTTAGCAGCCTATTCCCTCGGGGAATCGAGGTAATGCTCGAAGAACGCAAGGGTTTTCAAGGCTAGTTCGCGCCGGGCCTCAGGCGAGCGAAAAGTGTGCCCATCGTCGACCTTCACAAACTCCACGGGGACGCCTGTCCCCTGCAATTTCTCATAGAGTTCCTGTGCCTGCGCAATCGGAACCTGATCGTCCCCGGCGCCATGTACGATCAGGAAAGGCGCATCTTGCTTTGAAACCTGGCAGGCAGGCGAGGCCATCTTCCACACGTCCGCGCCTTTCTGGTAGTTCACCCCGAAGAAACTGGTCAGGAACGCTGCCCCATCGGGATCATGCTCGCTGGTGAAATCGGTGGGGCCGCTCACGTCCACCACCGCCTGCACTTTGCTCGAATACTTTGCGAGCGCCGCGTCGGAATTGTCTCGCGTCTCTTCCATGCCCAGCAGCGCGGCCAACTGCGCACCGGCAGAATGCCCGAACGCGCCGATATGAGCTGCATCAACGCCATATTTATCGGCATTCGCACGGAGCCAGCGCACGGCGCGCTGCGCATCGTCAAGCTGGGCGGGCCAGCGGTTCTGGTTGTCATGGAAGAGGCGGTAATCCACCGAAACCGCAACGAATCCGCTGCGCGCCAAAAACTGCCCCATGCCGCGCATCGTGCTCTTATCGAAATCCGTCCAGCCTCCGCCGTGTATCAGCACGACGCCGGGCCGCGCGTGGTCGGCCTTCTGCGAGGACTCGTAGATGTCGGCGTGGAGCTGCGTGCCATTCACTTCGGCGTACGGAACGTTTTCGTCTACCTTTACAGTGGTGAATTCACCCTGCGGCGCGCCGGCGCTAGACTTCTCCTGGTGACCGGGCTGCACGGGCGGCCCTTGCCACCAACCCGCAGTGATCAGTAGTAGCAATGCAAGAGCCAAGATTTTCATGCGTTCACCCCGAGTCTCGAGGCAGCATACACCAGAGCCGTGTACGGCAAACTGCAGAAGCCCGCAATGCCGATCTAGCTGAGATTGACGCTTTTGCTCTGTCGCGATAACTTGAGGCAGGACACCTCTTTGGGGATATTTCTACCCGCACTTTCGGCAGACGTCATGGATAAGCGAGAAGAGATTCTGCAAGAGCGTCGGCTCCTCAGGAACGAATATCGTCAGCTATATGAGGATCTAACGCAGCTATTGTTTCGACACGATCCGATTGGCATCAATTTCGAGAATAACCCAGATGAATACCAAACCGAGGTTGGCACGATCTTGCCTAGATTGTGCGGCTGCAAATCCGAGGATGACGTGTTAGGTGTTATTCACGAGGAGTTTGTTCGCTGGTTTGACCGCGCGACCGCCGGCCCGAAAGAGTCTTACGCCAAAATTGCAGCGGAAACATGGCAGCTTTGGAAGCAACGTGGCCAGCATTAATTGAGAGCGATTGCGAGAAGGCGATGGAAAACAAGGAAGTGGCGAAGATACTGCGCGAGACCGCGCAGTTGCTGGAAATTGACGGCGCGATGATTGGGCGGTATCGCAGCTACGAAAAGGCCGCGGAGCTGCTGTACAGCATGCCGGAGCGCATCGATGATTTGGCCAAAGATCCGAAGAAATTGATGGAGCTGCCGGGAATCGGGAAAAACATGGCAGAGCATATCGGCGAAATTTTGAAGACCGGCGATTACGGCTTGCGGCAGAAGCTGCTGAAGAAGTATCCGACAACGCTGCTTGAAGTTCTGCAACTGCAAGGGCTGGGGCCGAAGAAAGTGGCGTTCTTGTGGTCGAATTTCCAGTGTGCGACGGTGGCCGACGTGGAAAGACTGGCGCGGGAGGAAAAGCTGCGCGACCTGCCAGGCTTCGGCGAAAAGAGCGAGCAGAACATCCTGAAAGCCACGCAATCGTTCAAGAAATCGGCAGGGCGGTTCCGGCTCGACCAGGCCGCGGATGAAGTGGACCGCATGTCCGAATATATCCGCTGTGCGGGAGATGCGGTCGAGTCGATCACGGCGGCGGGCTCATACCGGCGCGGGCGCGACACGATTGGCGACCTGGATTTGCTGGTTACGATGCGGCCCGGCAAAGATTCGCAAGCGGACGTGGATGCCGTCGCCGAGCATATTTTGAAATACCCGCGCGTCGAGCAAATGCTCGCGCACGGCGAAAACAAGGTGAGCGTGCTGCTCGAAAGCGGCATGCAGGTGGACGTGCGTCTTTTGAAGAAGGACCACTTCGGCGCGGCGCTGCTCTATTTCACGGGCTCCAAGGAACACAACGTGGTGCTGCGCGGGCGCGCGCTGGACATGGGTTGGACGCTGAACGAATACGCGATGACCACGGTAAAAGGCGGCAAGTTCGTCTGCGGCAAAACCGAACAGGAAATCTACGCGAAGCTGAAGCTGGCCTATATCGAGCCGGAGCTGCGCGAAAATCGCGGTGAACTGCAGGCGGCGGAAAATGGCACGCTGCCGAAGCTGGTGCAGCTTTCAGACATGCGTGGCGATTTGCAGATGCACACCACCGCGTCCGACGGCCGCAACTCGATCGAACAAATGGGCGAAGCCGCGCGCGCGCTGGGCTACGAATACATCGCGCTGACGGACCATTCGAAGGCCGTCACCGTCGCGAACGGCATGGACGAAAAGCGCACGCTCGAGCAGATCAAGAAAATTCGTGCGGCGCAGAAAAATGTCGAGGGGATTCGGCTGCTGGCAGGGATCGAGGTCGACATTCTGAAGAGCGGGAAACTCGATCTTGATAATGAGGTGCTGGCGCAGCTCGATGTGGTGGTTGCGTCGGTGCATTCCTACATGAATCTGCCCCGCGAGGAGATGACAGAGCGAATTCTCGCCGCCATCGAGAATCCATACGTGCAGATCATCGCGCACCCAACGGGCCGCCTTGTGATGCGTCGCGAGCCGTTTGACTACGATATGGAAAAGGTTCTGGACGCGGCCGCGAAAAATGGCGTCGCGATGGAGTGCAATGCTTATCCCGACCGCCTGGACCTGAATGACGTTCATTTGCGGATGGCGAAGCAGCGCGGAGTAAAAGTGGTGATCTCCACGGATTCGCACGCGACGAAGCACCTGAATTTCATGAAGTATGGCGTGCTCACGGCGCGTCGCGGCTGGATCGAGAAAAAAGATGTGCTGAACACGCTCCCGGTAAACGGCCTGCTGGCAGCGCTGCGCGCGAAACCCCGGGCTGCCACCGCCGGGGCGGCGAAGAAAAAGACGGCTTAGGCAAAATGCCTTCGCGAGGCTCAGCCAGGCGGCGCCGCACGGAAAATCACAGAAAGATTATCGTGTACATGGCGACCAGCGCGGACGGCTACATTGCCCGTCTCGATGGTGATTTTTCATGGCTGAACCGCCCACGACCGAAGGGAAACTATGGGATGGGAACCTTCCTGAAGAGCGTCGACACCATCTTGTGGGGTCGAAAGACCTACACCCAGGGGATCGAATTGGGAATGAATCTGGGCGGGTTCGGACCGAAGATTAAGAACTATCTGTTCTCCCGCCAAACTCTCGAGCCGGTCGCGCCGGGATTCGAGCTGGTGCGGGAACCCATCAAGCCGTTTGCGCAACGCTTGCGCGCCCAGGAAGGCAAGGATATTTGGATGATGGGCGGTGGCGAGATCGTCGCGTCGTTTCTGGATGAGGGAGAGATCGACGAGTTCAGCATCCACGTGGTTCCGCTCTTAATCGGTGAAGGCATACCCCTGATTCAGCCAAGACATCGCTTCATCCATCTCGAGCTGCTTTCGACGAAGAAGTTTCCGGATGGCGTCGTCCACTTGCACTACCGCGTTCTTGGAAATGGGGAAAGCGCAGCCCGTCAAAAGTAGCTTCACGCGTTGGAGATTTCCAACTTGCGCTCGCGATCGGCGGTGAAGGCGAGGCAGGCGCAAATGTCGTCCTCAGTGAGATAGGGAAACTCGCGCAAGATATCGGAAAACATCGATCCTCACACCGCAGAACACCGAAAGTCTTATGGCCGACCTCCTAAGTTGGCGTCAGTGAACGTTCACAGAAGTGCCAAGGCCGGCGTAGAGATAGTGGTCGCCAAAAGTTTTTTGCAGCGACGCGAACGCCGGTTCACCCGTGCAGTGACCAATGGCGACATAATCCAACTTCCACTGATCATGAAGCGCCGCGGATATCCGTTGAACGTCCGCATCTGACGCTCCCACAAGATGAAGCCCTCCAAATAGAACCCGCACGCGCGGATCGATTTTGGTCGCAGCGTCGAGCACCTTCTCGACTCCTGCGTGAGAACACCCATCAACGATGATCAGGCCCTGAGGCCCTCGAATCGCCAGAGAAATCTCGCGGAGTTCGAGCGTGCCAGGGACCTGCGATATGGTCGGCACAAGAAAAAAGCCGGGCGCAATCTCCGTTGTTGAATCCACGCGAGCGAAGTTCGCCTGGGGCCAGAGCGCGCTCGCCGAGAGCGTGCTGGGAGGATTCCCATCGAAATAGCGCATGTTCGCCGGCAGGGATTCGTCCTTGCGGTAGAGACTGTTCGGCACGTCCCATCCAAAAGGTCCCCACGGGTCCGCGGGGGTGTAAATCTTCACCGTCGGATTGATGCGCAGCAGGTAATTCAGGCCGCTGATGTGGTCGCTGTGCCGGTGAGACAACACCACGAAATCCAGTTTGGTGAGATCTACGCCCAAGGCTTTCACGTTGTGCTCGAAGATCTCGGCATTGCCGCCAGTGTCGAAGAGGACTCGCTTCCCCCCGTACTCGACCAGGGCGGAGAAGCCCCAGGCCTTGGTCATCGATGGCGCCTTGCCAAATGCATCGTATAGAATCGTGACGCGGCCCGCCGTATCCTCTCCAGAAAAGCTCGCTGATGGGAAGATGGCGAGAATAGCCGCAAGCACCAAACCACCCGATAACCGGAACCTCATGGCATCGCCTCCGCGCAGCACAGAACTCGCGAAGAGTATATTCTAGGGAACTTCTGGAATCGAATTGTCGTACTTAGTTACGGTATGCGGGAAAGCGAAAAGAAGGAAGGCGCCGCCCCAGCAGACGACGGCGGCGCAAACCGACACGCGATGAACGTCGAGGAGATGAGCGAATGAATCGAGGATTCCTGATTGCGGCTGGCGCGGTATGCGCGTTCACGATGGCCGGCCTGGCTGCACCAACCGCGCACGCCGATGACTGGTCGAAGACATACCAGATCAGCGGGCGCGCCGACCTGCACGTTGAGACCGACGACGGCTCGGTGACTATCACATCGTCCGACCAGAAGGAAATTTACGCGCACGTGACGACGTCGCGATACAAAATTAGCTCAGACGAAGTGCGCATCCAGGAAAGTCAGAACGGCGATTCCGTGCAGATTTCCGTGAAGCTGCCCCATTTCAACTGGGGATTCTGGGGCAGCCATGGCGGGTCCGTCAGGGTTGAGGTGCGCGTGCCCCGCGAACTCAATCTCGATGTGCACACGGGCGACGGAGACGTGCGATCGGATGCGGTGAGCGGGCGCGTCCACATCGATACTGGCGACGGGAACATCAATGCGAACGGAATCAAAGGCGACATCTTCATGCACACCGGTGACGGTCACATCGACGCCTCGAATCTCGACGGCACGCTGAAGGTGGATACGGGCGACGGCCACGTCACCGTGGGCGGACGGTTCGACGCCCTCGACGTACATACGGGCGACGGCAATATCGACGCCTCTGCCGCGACCGGCTCAAAAGTTGCCGGTGGCTGGACGCTGCATTCCGGCGATGGCCGCATCAACCTGCGCGTGCCCGGCGATCTGAGCGCCGATCTAGATGCGCACACGGGCGACGGGAGCATTACCGTGGATTTGCCGGTGACGGTTTCTGGTTCGATGGGCCATTCTTCGGTGCACGGAAAGATCAATGGCGGCGGCGGACCCCTGAAGATCACGTCTGGCGACGGCTCCATCCATTTGGAAAAGATCTAAGGCAGAAGGGAACCAAAGTGGAGCTTTGCAAGCCAAAAACTGTCACCGGAAAAATGCTTCTCAATTGCAACCGGGCAGAAGCAATGATTTGCATGGGTTCAGAACCATGAACTGCGTGTGCGTAGCTATTGCCTTACGGGACAACAAAATACAGCCCGAACCACCTGGTCCGCCGTGTGCATCAAATCCGGTATGGTTACGTTTCTGATGGCCGGGCTCGTCGCGCTTATCGCGTTTCTCTGCCTATCCAGCTCGTTTACCGACATCACGCGCCAGAAATAAACTCCGGAAGTAGACCCCTCTATCCGATTTTGCGGGTTGACTCAATAACCCACCACGGACTTAAGTCTGCGTTTCCGCTTCCTCCGAATTAGGCACAGCAGCGTATCGGCTGCGCATATTGCAAAACAACTTCGCATGCCGCATGATGATTTGTTTTGTTTCATCCAGCGCGCCGCGTGAGTGGCGCCGTTTCATCGAACATCCAGGGGGAAAACTGAATGCGCAGGCCTGTAAGCATTGCTCCGCCCAAAGGAAAATTGGGCGTTTTGACGCCCGGCTTGGGAGCAGTGAGCACGACGGTGATGGCAGGAACGGAATTGGTGCGGCGAGGCGAGTCGGTGCCGGTGGGCTCTCTCACGCAGATGGGAACGATTCGCCTGGGCAAGAGCACGGAATCGCGCGCGCCAAAAATCAAGGAGTTCGTGCCGCTGGCCAAGCTCGAGGATATCGTGTTTGGCGCCTGGGATGTGTATCCGGACAACGCGTACCAGGCGGCGGCCAAGGCCGGCGTGCTCGAGGCGCGCGACCTCGACAAGGTGCAGACATTTCTGAAGGGCATCCAGCCGATGAAGGCTGCGTTCGACCAGAACTATGTGAAGAACCTGCACGGGCCGAACGTGAAGAAAGCAAAAACGAAGCTCGATTTAGCGGAGCAGATTCGCGATGACATTCGCAACTTCAAGAAGAAAAATCGGCTCGACCGGCTGGTGATGGTGTGGTGCGGCTCGACGGAAGTTTTCATGAAGCCGGACCCGGAGGTGCACAAGGACATTGTCGCCTTCGAGAAGGGGATGAAGACGAATCATCCCGCGATTGCGCCGTCGATGCTGTACGCGTACGCAGCGATAAGCGAAGGCGTGCCGTTTGCGAATGGAGCGCCGAACCTGACAGTGGATATTCCGGCGCTCGAGGAATTTGCAAAGTCGAAGCATGTGCCGATTGGCGGCAAAGATTTCAAAACCGGGCAAACGTTGATGAAGACGATCCTTTCGCCGGGTTTCAAGGCGCGAATGCTCGGCGTTACCGGCTGGTTCTCGACGAATATCCTGGGAAATCGCGACGGTGAAGTGCTGGACGATCCAGGGTCGTTCAAGACGAAAGAAGAATCGAAGCTCGGCGCCCTCGAATATATTTTCCAGCCGAAGCTTTATCCCGAGCTGTACGGCAAGTTCTACCACAAGGTGCGCATCAACTATTACCCGCCGCGCGGCGACAACAAAGAAGGCTGGGATAACATCGACATTTTCGGCTGGCTCGGCTATCCCATGCAGATCAAAGTGGATTTCCTGTGTCGCGATTCAATCCTGGCAGCGCCGATTGTGCTGGACCTGGCACTCTTTTTCGACTTGGCCAACCGCGCGGGGATGCGCGGGATTCAGGAGTGGCTCAGCTTCTACTTTAAGTCGCCGATGTGCGCGGCGGAGCTCTATCCGGAGCACGATCTGTTCATTCAGTTGATGAAGCTGAAGAACACGTTGCGATGGATGATGGGCGAAGAACTCATCACGCACTTGGGCGCGGAATATTACGATTAGGTTTACCCAAGAAAATTCCCCGCCACAGGGGACACAGAGAAAAACACAAGATTGCGGGGCCGGGCGCCGCTGAAAAGCAGCCTCTCCGTGTTCTGTAGGCTTTCCCTGTGATCTCTGTGATGAAATCCGTTACTGCGCGGCCGGCTTCGCTGCCATCGGCTTTGCAGCCGCCATCGCGCGAGTCACCTTGCCGGTCATCGCTTCCTGTTCGTTGGACTCGCTGTCCCCCATCGCGAGGGTCCAGTCGTACCCGTTCTTTGAAACGCCCTTCATTGTGTATTTCGTGGACATCACCTGACCGCCCATAGAATCTTTTCCGGTCCAGGTCCAAGTGTCACCATCGGCGCTGCCCGCGGAATCGCCAACGTTACCCGTGCTGTCGACATCGTGATAGTGGTACATCTTGTCGCTGGCGTCGTACCACATGAGTGCCGTCTCTGTGCTCTTCATGTCGCCAACTTGCGATGAGCCAGTACAAAGGATAGCGAAGCCGCCGGCTGTCCACCTGCAGTCCTCAGTTCCGGTGATTTTCATTGCTGGCGAGTTTGGGCCCATTGAGCCGGCTTTTGCTTCGCCATCGCTGGTGAAATGTCCGACAAACATTCCCATCTTTTGTGCCTCGGGACCGGGCTTAGGTGCTTGCATCGTTTGTGTGTGCGCGGTGAGCGCACAACAGAGCGCGAACGCAACCGCGGGGAAGAACAGAATTCTGCGGGAACGCATAGGTTTTCCTCCAAGTGAAATTTGCTGGGCCGGCGTTGCGCGGATAATAGCACAAAGCTCGCAGCACAGCGGGCTTCCTCTGCGTCCTCTGCGTCTCTGCGGTGAAAGGGTTCTTGGTTTGATGGTCGGTCGTCGCTATTCCACCAACCGATCCGCGTTGCGCAAATCCGGAAACCACCAGGCCCACAGCGCCGTCACCACAATGGCGCCGATTCCGCCAAGAATCACCGCCGGAACCGCACCAAACCATTGTGCCGTCGCGCCCGATTCGAATTCACCCAACTGATTCGAAGCACCGATAAACACCATATCCACGGCGTTCACGCGGCCGCGCATCTCGTTGGGCGTTTTCACCTGCACGAGGGTGGCGCGAATGACCACGCTGACCATGTCCGTGGCCCCGACCAAAATCAGCGAAACCACCGACAGCGCGAAGTTTCGCGAGAGCCCGAAAATCACGGTGAAGAGGCCAAATCCGGCCACGCACCATAGCATCGTAACGCCTGAGCGTCGGCGCAGCGGCCGGTACGCGAGCAGAATCGCCATGCCTGCGGCGCCAATCGACGAAGCGCTGCGCAAGATCCCGAGCCCCCAGGGACCGGTACGGAGAATCTCGCGGGCGTAAACCGGCAGCAGCGCGACTGCCCCTCCCAGCAATACCGCAACCAGGTCGAGCGAGATCGAACCGAGAATCACTTTTTCGCGGCCAATGTAGCGCAGGCCCGCGAGAACCGTGGACCAGCTAATCGGCTCGCGCGACGACGCTCCTTGCGTCATGCGAATTCGCAACGTTGCGATGCCCGCCAGCATCGCGCTGGCCATGGCCGCTGTGTACACGGCCGACGGCCCGCGAAACGCCGCGTAAATCACGCCTCCAACCGCCGGCCCGAGAATCGTGGCCGACTGAAAGATGATCGAGTGCCACGCGACTGCGCTGGTGAAAATCTCCATGGGAACGAGCTGTGGCAGAATCGCGCGGCTGACCGGCATATTGAATGAGCGCACCACGCCGACCAAAATCAGAACCGCATAGATGAGATTCACCTGGCGCGTTCCCGATACCGAGATGCCCAATAGCAACGCCGAGCAGATCGCAAACCCGCCGTAGCAGCCTGTCAGCAGACGGCGGCGGTCGATGCGGTCAGCGGCATGCCCAGAAACCAGAAAAAGCAGCACGCCGGGTACGAATTGCGCCAGGCCCGTGAAACCAAGTGCAAGGGGGCGTTTCGTGATGTCGTACACCTGCCAGCCCACGGCCACTGATTGCATTTCGAGCGCGATGACGCTGAAAAAGCGCGCGATTTCGTAATTTCGAAAAGCGGGAACCGCCAGAACGGCGCGGCCGCCGCTGGCAACAGTCGTCGATGCAGGCATCGAATCCTACTCTCGCATATCGTCCGTGGAATACGAAGAAGCCGGGCGCCCCGCGGGGAAGCAGGGCGCTCGAGAACAACTGTTGAGAGGCTTCGTCGCGAAGATTTCTAAAACAGGTTCCAGAGGAACTGGTTGTAAACCTCGTGGTGGTACTGCACCTCGGGCGGCTTGACGAACGTGCCGAGCAGTCGCGCGCAGCGGTCGGCGGAGGCTTGTTTCAGGTCGCCATAGCGCGCCTTGACGTCTTCGCCCAGAATCTTCGTCATCCACGACGCGTTCCGGAAATTCTCGAGCGCCGTATAAATGTTATCCGGCAGGTAGCGCTCGGCCTGGCGCAAATTCTTGATCTTCGAAGTTTCGCCTTCGAGGCCCGTCTTGAAGATGGAGTACATGACAAGATACGGATTCGCGTCTGGGGCAACGGAACGGAACTCGACGCGCATGCTGCGCTCGTTGCCGATGGGGATACGAATCATGGAGCCGCGATCGACGGCCGAAGCTTTGAGCTGATTCGGCGCTTCAAAATGCGGGTCGAGTCGGCGATAGGCGTTCACGCTGGAATTCATCGCCAGGCAAATATCGTTTCCGTGCGTGAGAATGCGGTCGACGAATGCCCAGCCGAATTTGCTGAGCTTTTCTTCGCCCTTGGGATCCCACATCAGGTTCTTGCCGCCCTTGCTGATGGATAGGTTTGTGTGCATGCCGCTGCCATTCACGCCGACCACCGGCTTGGGCAGAAACGAGGCGGTCAAGCCCATGTTCGTGGCCACCTGGCGGCAAATCAGCTTGTAGAGCTGAATCTGATCCGCGGCGCCGACCACTTCGCCATAGCCATAGTTGATTTCGAATTGCGACGGCGCCACTTCCGGATGGTCCTTCTCATTCTGGAATCCCATGGCGCGCTGGACTTCGGCAGTGGTGTCAATGAATGTGCGCAGCGGATCGCCGGGCAGCGAATGGTAGTAGCCGCCCGTATTCACGTACTCGAATTTCTGGGTCTCGTAGTAACGCCTCTCGGCGTCGGGCCCTTTGAAGAGGAAACCCTCGATTTCATTCGCCGCGTTCAGCGTGTAGCCTTCGTCTTTATAGAGCTTTTCCGCGTAGCCTTTCAGCACGCCGCGAATGTCGGCGCCATACGGAGTGCCGTCCTTATCGATCACTTGGCCAAAAATGAGAATTTTTCCCGGCCCGAATACATCCGAAGGCGCCCAATAGAATGAGGCCCAGTCCATGTGCAATCGCAAATCGCTCTCGCGCTGCGCGGTGAATCCGCGAATCGATGAGCCATCAAACGTCAAGTTGTCGAAGCTCTTCACCAGGAATTTCTTGTCATAGTCGAGCATATGCAGGCGGCCTTCGAGGTCGCTGAACAGCACGGTGACGGCCTTGATGCGCTTTTCGTCGTTGAGATACTTCAGGCGCTTTTCCTGGATTTTGTGGGGGGCGACTCGGTTCTGGCGGTCAGCTTTTGCTTCGAGGTTCAGTGTTTCCAGTTCTTCGTAAGAAAGGGCCAAAAAGCTGCGTAGTTCGTTGGTCATGCATCTCCTCGAGTTGAGCACCTACAACTCATAAAAAAATTTCCGCGCATGTGCGCCTTTCGAGGCGTAAGCGTATCGTCGCAGAATCGAATCGTCAAATCGAAAAAGGGCGGCACCGATAAACAAATTCTATCGGACCGATAAGAAAAAACAGGCGCGGCGAGCCAAATTGCGGCTCGACGAGGTGCCATCGCTGAGTTGCGTGCTGCCAAGGTCGGGTTAGTGTTGGCCGGCCACCTTGGCCATGAATTCCTTCTGGCGCCGCTCCATGTCCTCCATGCTCACGTCTTCCACATGCGTCAAGACGCCCCACTCGTGCCCGTAGGGATCCACGAACTTCCCAAAGCGGTCACCCCAGAACATGTCGTCCACCGGCATGCTCGAACGCGCGCCCGCCGCGATCGCACGCTCGAACACCTGGTCAGCATTCTCCACGTAGACGTAGAGCTGCAAGGCGCGTGTTTTCGACGGCTCTGCCGCGGGTCCCATCGGATCGTTCACGAACACCATCGAACCGTTCACCTCCAGCTCGGCGTGCATCACCTTGCCGCCGGGTCCGGGCATGCGTGCTTTTTCCTTTGCGCCCAGCACTTTCTTATAGAAGTCGATCGCCGCGCTGGCATTGGCACAGGTCAAACTCGCGATAACACCACGGTACCCGTCGGGAACCGCTTTCACTGAACCTGACATTGGCCTCCTCCTTTTGGGGTCGAATTGTATTGCACACTGTTGGAGTGTGAAAAAGGAATTGTAGATTTCCGGCTGACGGTTTGAGGCAGAAGAGTCCAGGGAGAAAGCAGCGCGGCCCGTCTTTCCACCCGGCACAGCCTCGACGCGCGATTATTTCTTGGCGAACACCCATTTCTGTTGCAGGTCTCCCATCTGGGTCGAGATGTCTCGCGTCACTGTGAGCGTATTTCCGTCTGCGCTGAGCACGTATCTCGAAACGAGGCTCACAGGAGTTCCCTGCCGGTCTATCTGCGTGTTCACCACCAGCGTGTTTCCTTCCCAATGCGCCGTGCTGCTCGCCGGAGAGCCCATCATAGTGGATGTGGCCGTTTGCTTGCCGTCCGTTACCAGGTCTAAGGTGACGCTCGTCGCGCCCATCGCGCCACTCTGATTCACGACGATTTTCACCGTCGCTCCTTTGTCGTCAATGGTGTCGGTGCGCGTGTCGGGCGGCGGCATTGGGCCAAATTCGCTCTTTGATTTGTCGAGTACCCAGGTGCCGCTCAGATTCGGACGCGCTGAGCTGGAGGTCGAGGCGTTCGATGAGGCTGGCGAATCGGTTGTGGCCGCCATGCTGGTCGGAGCGCTCGGAGTCGAGCCACTGGAGGTGGTCGCACTCGAGCTTCCGCTAGCCATCGACGCGTCCTGCTTTTCAAAGATGAAAGTGCGAGACGCTGGTCCCATCGCGCTCTGGTAGTCGGAGGCAATCGTGAGAACTTTTCCGTCGGCTGAGAGAGTGTAATGACTCACACCGGTCACTGGCTCGCTGCCGTAGAGCAGCTTCTGTTCGAGCTTTAACGCGGGGCCATCCCACGAAGCGGTGATGCTCTGCAGCGTCACTTCAGGCGCAGGATGGGCAACGGGCGAATCGGCTGCGATGGTCACTTCGTTGCCGTCGGCAGTGAAGTTTTCCGTAAATTGTACCTTGCCCTGATCGCCTTCCGACGTCACGTTGATTTTGAGTGTGTCGCCGCTCTGGTCGATCACGTCGGTCTGCGCGGTTGGGCCGGGCACGGGACCGAAATCGCTCTTATCGACGTTCAGCTTCCAGGTGCCGCTGAAATTCGTTTTGCTTTGCGCAAAACCGGGGCCGGTAATCGCTACTGCCACCCCCACCGCCAACAATGTCTTCAGCGTCTTCCGCAGCATGTCTCCTCCTCGGGCCAATCGCAGCGTTTCGCCGCTCAGGTGTCTATACGGGCTGGGCTGTGATTTTATATCAGACACGGCAAATCCGTGATTGGTGAGTGACGGATGTAGAGTCGTGGGAGGACTAGAATCATTCTCGCTCCGGCGGCTCGGGACTTGGACCACCCGGGCCCAGACCACTTCCGCCGATCTTTGCCTTGACACGATTGCGGAGGGAGCCTTTGGTGGGGCTAAAGGTCGTTCGGTGTGCGATTGCGGAAGAAGGCGTTGGATTCTGGGCGAAAGAGGAAGCAGGTGAGTAGAAAGAGGATCAAGACATGGACCGCTCCATGTCCCCAGGAATTGAGGAAGCTGATTATGACGTGGGCGCCAATCCAGACGACCGCAAGCCAACGCGCCCAATTATTTCCGCGCAGCACGAACACGCCACAAACAATCACGACTAGCTCGACAATAAAAATCCAGGCGTTGGCGCCGTGGAAGGCGTTTTGGCGGAGTTCGTTAAGGTGAAACGCGGAGGCGCCGACGCCGACGGCGATCAGCAGCCATCCGATGATGGTGACGGTGAGTGGGCGTTTCTTCATGGAACGCGCGTGAAGAAAAACATTAACACAGAGGATGCAGAGAACGGCGAGAGGAACACGGATGCCTTGAATCATCAAACCCTGAGACCCGCCGAGTAAGTACAATCGCCGCTCCGCGGCTTCGCGCGGGAGAAAGAGCAGGAACTGTGCCAGAACAAGTGAGGATTGAAGGGAACAGGACGGCGGTGCTCAGCATGGATTTGCAGGCGGGGATCGTGTCGCAGTTCGCGAAGGGCGACGCGGGGCTGATTCCACGCGTGGCGGGGATTCTTGCGGAGGCGCGCAAGCGGGAAATGACGGTGATTCATGTGCGCGTGGGGTTCCGTCCGGGGCTGCCGGAAGTTAGCGCACGGAATGCGCTGTTTGGGCAGATTCGGGAAAATCCGCGGTGGCAGAAGTTGTTCGAGGGGCCGCTGGGCGAAGTGCATCCGGGAGTCGGAGTGCAGGAGAGCGACATCATCGTGACGAAGCATCGCGTGGACGCGTTCTACGCGACGGATTTGGAAATGATCTTGCGCGCGAAGGAGATGGATACGCTGGTGCTGTTTGGGATTGCGACGAGCGGCGTAGTGCTGTCGACGTTGCTGCACGCGTCGGATGCGGATTATCGAATTATTGTGGTCAAGGATTGCTGTCTGGACCAGGAGGCGGAGGTGCATGCGTGCCTGATGGACAAGATTTTTCCGCGGCGGGCGACGGTGGTGACGGCGGAAGAGATCGTGAAAGTGATGGCGGGGAGTGTTTGATCTGTCCTAGCGGGAGGCCCAGAAGTCGGCGGAAGTGAGGATTTCGATTACTTCGAGAGAGACGAGGTCGCGCCAGCGATCGAGCCAAGTGTCGAGGAGTTCCCGCGTGGGAGCTTCCATAATTTGGAAGCAGCGCGCGCCGTTGGGTTCGAGCCAACTAGCGTGATAGATGACGCCATCGGGTAGCATCCGGCCTTTTTGGCGGAACCGTTCGCCAACGGCGGCGAGGTTCTTCTGAAAGTGCTCGATGACCATGAAAAGCACACCGAGATTGTAGAACAAACCGCGACCGTGGGTGCGGCGCGTCTGTACGGTGACGCCTTCGGTTTGAAGCTTTGCAGGACTTTCCGATAGAATCCGCTGCGGTTGGCGGGAGGCGCGATGCTGCACGACCTGAGTACGGCCATCGTTGGACGGCTGCTGCTGGCGTTTGTGTTAGGCGGCGCCGTGGGGCTGGAACGCGAGCTGCGTCATAAGCCGGCAGGCCTGCGCACGAACATGCTGATCTGCTTTGGCGCGGCGCTCTTCACGATTATCTCGTATGAAATGGCGGGCAATGTGGGCGGCGATCACACGCGGATCGCGGCGCAGATCATTCCCGGCATCGGCTTCATCGGCGCTGGCGTGGTGATTCGCGATCGCGGCGGCGTGACGGGGATAACCAGCGCAGCCACAATTTTCGTCATGGCCAGCGTGGGCATGGCCGTGGGCGCGGGGATGATTGTGACGTCGATTTTCGCGACGGTGCTGCTCCTGGTGACGTTGGTGGGGTTGGGGATGCTGGAGGACCGGCTCGGGCTTCATATCTGGCTGATGGGTTTCCGTGTGGTGCTGGGAGCGAATGGGACGGTGGACGATGTGCAGCGCGTAGTTGACGCCGCGAAGGTGGAATCGAAACATTGGCGGACTCACAAAAGCGACGAGGGAATGGTGGTGGAGTTTCGTGCCGAGGTGACGAAGCCGCAGGAGCAGGAGATCGTGGCAAAATTGGCGTCGGCGCATGATGAGTGCGAAGCGCGGGTGCTGAGGGATTGAGGGAACGCCGATCGGGGGATTCGCGCTCCCAGAATGGCGGCAACCAAAAGGAGCGGGGGCGAATCCGAGTTGACGTCCAGCGAGCCGGGATGCTATCAATTTTTTAACCAAAGGCCCGAATAAGTGAGCCCTTTGGAGCCCGTCTTGTGACGGGACGCAACGCCTCCTTCGTTCCGGTTTCCCGGCCGCTGGGGTGGCGGGCGGCTGCGGGACCCAATTCATGGATCAAAAAAGGGGAAAAATGCCTTTGCGGTGGGCCGCGCGTGCGGGGTCGTGCGCGGCAAATTGGGCGTTGTGCTCGGTCGTTTTGCTGGCAGTGCTGGCGAGTGCGTGCGGGAGCACGACGCTGAATCCCACACCCACAATCACTACGCTCTTTCCCGAGACGATTGCGGCCACGCTGGTGGGTCCTCCGGCGTGCAGCAGCGGCACTGGATTCACCCTGAGCGTCACCGGCAACAATTTCATGAAGGGATCCATCGCTTACTGGAACGGGTCCATGCGGACGACTACGTTCAATGAGAATACGTTGCAGCTGGCGGTGGCAATTACGGCGTGTGACATCGCGGCGCCGGGCACGGCGTACATCACGGTCTCGAATCCGCCTCCGGGCGGTGGCTTGATGCTCAATGGAGGCGCAACGTTCCACATCACGCAGCCGGATAACCCGGTGCCGACGATCAGTTCGCTGAATCCGGCGAGCGTCGCCGAGGGGACGGCGCCGGCGCCGCTTGTCACCATCAACGGCGGCAATTTCATTTCGAGTTCGCAAGGAGCGGTCAACGGCAGCGCGCGCGCGACGACGCTGGTGAGCGCGACCGAAGTGCAAGTGCAGACGCTGGCGTCGGACGTGGCGACGGCGGGGACTCTGACGGTGACGGTAAATAATCCTGCGCCGGGCGGCGGCACGGCGACGGCGACGTTCAGCGTAACCGATCCGCCGGATGGGGCGAATTTTCCGCGTGTGGTGTCAGTGAGCGCGACCGGGGGCGCGGCGAATGGCGGGAGCGGATCGCCGGCGATGAGCGCGGACGGGCGCTATGTGGCATTTTATTCGGAGGCGACGAATCTGGTGGCAGCGCGCGCATCGGGAAATATTTTTGTGCGCGATACCTGCGTGAACGCGAGCGCGGGCGTGGTTGCGAATGTCGCGGGCTGCACGCCAAAGACGACGGCGGTGGATTTGGCGGCGGATGGCTCCGCGCCGAATGCCCATGAGGACGGACTTGCGAAGGTAGCGATGAGCGCGGATGGGCGTTATGTGGCATTTTCGTCCGCAGCGACGAATTTGGTGCAGGCGGGCGCGGCGGCGCCGGAGGAGGACGCGCTGAGGTCGAATGTGTTCATGCGCGACACGTGCATTGGCGCGGGTGCAGCGTGCGTACCTCATACGATTCAGGTGTCGATGGGGATGGGGGAAGAGGCGCCGAATGATGAGAGCGAGGCGCCGTCGATCAGTGCGGACGGGCGATTTGTTGCGTACGAGTCGCAGGCGACGAACTTGGTCGCGGGAGTCAACGAGCCGGAACGGCGAGTTTACGTGACCGATCTGTGCACGGGGGCGGCGAAGAGTTGCTTGCCCACCACATATCTGGCGTCTGGTGAAAATATCGTGGGCGATGATTTCATCAGCGCGGACCGCTCAATCTCGGCCAATGGGCGATATGTGGTGTTTTCAGGATGGCGTCCCGGCGTCGGCAACAGGTTGAACGCGCAAATTTATCTGCGTGACATGTGCCTCGGTACGGATGCGCCGCAAGGATGCGTGTCCACGATGACGACGGTGTCGGTGGCGGCGGATGGGACAAATG
>Ga0187783_10000398_pt1 | contig 31949 bp, 26 predicted proteins | sample 1015_SJ02_MP02_2_FD_132471 | JGI IMG/M metagenome (GOLD analysis project Ga0187783, IMG submission 132471) | Tropical peat soil microbial communities from peatlands in Department of Meta, Colombia - 1015_SJ02_MP02_20_MG | ecosystem: Environmental > Terrestrial > Soil > Wetlands > Peat | place... | reverse complement strand
GGCTTCCGATCATCGATCTGCTCGGATCGACAGACCGGCAGTGCCACAGGAACGCAGCCCCGACCGACGTCGTCCAGATTACGGTTCGATCAGGCCACCGGTCGTGGCTTTCACGGCCGCCTGGATACGTGTCGCTACGCCGAGTTTGATACGAGCATTGTCGATGTGAAAATCGACGGTGCGCTTGCTCAACCCCAACATTTGTCCGATTTCAGCCGACGTCTTGCCGCGGGCGACCCAGGTGAGAGTTTCAATCTCGCGGTCGCTGAGATCGATCTGCTTCGGCCATACAACCGTCCGGGCCACACCGGCCAGTCGAGCGTCGATGATCATGGCAAGCAGATCGAAATCAATCGGTTTGGTGACATAATCGTCGGCCCCAAGCTTTCGTCCCTTAAGCACATAGTCGCGATCGGCCAACGCCGTCAGAAATACGAACGGCATGGTGCCGAAACGCGGCGCGAGCGCGGTTATGCGCTCGAGAAGTTCGAACCCCGACATCATTGGCATGCTGACGTCGCACAGCACCAAGTCTGGTGTCGCTCTCAAGATTGCCGCGAGTCCTTCACGGCCGTTTTGAGCGACGTCGACCCGGTAACCGCGATCGACGAGTTCTTCGGCAATCAATGTCGCGGTTTCGTGATCGTCTTCTATGCACAGGACTCTCTTGCAGGCTTCTGCCATGGTGCCGCGATCTTTTGCCATTTGGAATGAAATTGGTTCAGATGGCTTGCCGGCAATCGACAGTATAATGGTTTTGTCGTTGTCGGTACAGTTCGCGATGCGTGAGTGGTCCGACTGTTACCAAAATTTGCGCGCTTATTTCTTTTTTATATCTCGCAGCTTTGTTTTTTATATCTTCCAACTGCGGATCGCGTTTGCCGAGCGCGGCGTTGAACACTGTTTGAGCTCACCGTTCCTTGTGAGAACGCATTGGCGGGTCGCCAACACTCGCGATTTACCAACGTCCGCTTGAACCTCAGCCCATATTGCCGATCGATTGGGCAGCAACCGATGAGAACCTGGTCGCAATGCTCGACATTTCCTTGGCGACCTGAAGGCAGGCTCCGCAGCTTTCCGCCATTGGATCGCGGGTAGCCCGGTCATGTCCACACACGGCTGGAAAACGCGTCCATCATTGTTTGGAGCGCCGCCCGCACGCTCCGGAAGTTGACGAAGTCGTGATCGGCCACGATTCGGCAGCCCGACGACACGGGTTCCGGCCGATCAATTGGATTGCCGGGCCGCCTTGCTCGCAGTTTGATGCCGGCATTCGTCGCGAAACAATGCGACAATGCGTTTTTTTACGCAAAGTTTATTGCCTGCAACGCGTCCATTTTTTGTTCAATTGAAGATTATCCAAAAGGCAGTTGGCCCATCCGGTCGGCACATCCCGGTGTTCTCGGACTGTGAGAAATTCGCGTTGGTCGCGGTCGCTGTAAGTTTGGGGGGCGCGAAGCGGCACCCTGCACGGCGGGTGCCAGCGGAATTCGGTCCGCCCTAAAAATCTCAGCCTGTCGCGCCCACGGACGGCCGTTATCAGATGACAATGACTCAACCCAATCGCCTGTGATTTGCGGCTCCCACCGCCATTTGCCCGTCGTCAGCCGAATGCCGCTGTGAAACAAAAAGTCCACACTCAATTGCCGGGTTCTGATTCGATCGTCGTCTGGTCAACTCTCCGGCATTTGCCGGTGCTGCCCCTCTCAATCGGCGTTCGCTCCGCCGCCTTTTCCCGCGGCAACGGGGGCCGGATTCTCGACTGCCGGGGTAAGTCGGTCGCGCGTTGACTAGTCACAAGGCCTGCCTATTTCTTGGTCATCCCGGCAGCCACCCTTGCTGGTTGAGCGGAAAAAGGCTATACTTTTTTTATAGGAGCCGCAGGTGCGGCGAGGAAAGGCGGATCGAGGGCCGTCATGAGCGCTCTTGCCAGCTACAGCCCGGCGGAACTTCGCACCCCCGCGACGAGCGCCAAGCCGAGCAGAGTGAAATTCGCCGGCATTGCTCTTCGTACCGTATTCCTGTGCATACTGTTCGTTTTGGTTGCCCGCGTCAGTTCGCCTCAGCACGTGGGGAGCACGTGGCTCGACATGCGGCCCGGTGATCTCATCCGCACCGCACTCGGGGTAGCCGTCTGCATGTGGATTGTCATCCACATGTTCATCCTCCCCAAGGATTCCGGCGCATTCCGGACTTGGGTTTATCTCGGCGCGATTCTCACGCCTTTGGCGGTGCTTTGCAGCATTGTCGTGTGGTAAGCGCGGCTGCTTTCACAAGATTTGACGAGCGCTTGATGGCGTGACACACGCCGAATAGCTGCGCGCGCCGGTTATCCCGTGCTGCGACACCGAGGGTGCCTCGCGTCTTGTTGAGATCGGGCCGCGGGGGAGAGGCTCGGGTCAGAGGCCGCGCGGTCGGGCTTTGCCGCAACCCATAAGCTTTTACGGCCTAAAATAGACAAGGCCAGGCTGTTAGCCTGGCCCCGCCCGAGAAAGGGCTGCCCGGGTCGAGCGGGCAGTGATTGAGCATTCGCATCGCGCCGGATCGAGGTCAAATAAATAAATAATAAACTTATTCGTCTCTCTGATGGCGACAACATGCCGACAATGCGCACAATATGATGATGTTGTGAACGAGCGGTGTTGGCAGAAAGTCGATCTGTTTGGAGAGAAATAATTATCTTTTTACGAATGATATCGGAAAACGTATGGATTAGTTATGCGCGGCTTGCGCAGACTGCCCGGAGATTTCCCAATGAATTCTTCAACGGCAGAAAATGCGGACTGCTCTTTGGAGTCGGATAGCAATCGTTATCTGTCTGCTTTGGGCCGCATCTTGCGTTGCGGCCGAACCGCTGTTCCCGGTCGGATCCCACGTTGGCCTGTCGCCGCCTGCTGGAATGATCTTGGGCAGATCATTTCAGGGATTTGAAGACCCGGAACGGCAAGCGCTGATAGTCATCGAGGAACTGCCGGCGTTTGTCTATTCGGGAATTGACGGGGGATTTGGTGCAACCGAACTCAAGGCACAAGGAATCGACGTCGAGGATCGTGAAAACATCGTCTTGGCGGAAGGGCGCGGTTTTATCGTAACGGCGCGCCAGGTCCAATCCGGACAGGCAGTCCGCAAATCGGCGCTCATCGTGCGGGCGGGCAACATAACCGCATTGGTGATCGCCCAGGTCCCGGAAGCCGCACGAGAGGCGTATCCGGACGCGGCCATTCGCGCTGCACTTTTAAGCTTCACGCTCCGATCCAAGGTTCCCGATAAGGAGATGCTCGCGCTCCTGCCTTACGCCCCCGGCGAGCTTGCGGGCTTTCGGTTAGTGCGCGCCAATGCCAATGGCACGGCGTCCTTGACCGACGGTCCGAACGATTTGGTCCCGGCTGTCGTGCAACCGCTGATTTTCATTGCTGTGCGGACGGGTGAACGGCCGGAAAAATCGCAGACCGACAACTTCGCGCGCCGCATCCTTGCGGAGTTGCCGGGCCTTCGGGCGCTTCGGATCCAGCAGTCGGAAGGGCTCCGAATTAGCGGGCAACCGGCCTATGAAACCATCAGCGAAGCCGTCGATGACCGAACCGGCACGGGGGTGATTGTCGCACAATGGCTGCGATTTCAGTCATCTGTCTATCTGCAGATCGTCGGGGTTGCCCGCAAGGAACTGTGGGATTCCGTCTATCCCCGCATGCGGGTGGTCCGCGACAGTCTCATCTGGCCCCGGTCGGTCGGACCCGACTTGGGATCGGAATAGCCGCGCAAGGCCAACGGCGTCATCAGGGAGTTATTCGGCAGCGGTCGCCGACAGCAAGGCGGGATTGCGGTGGCTTTTTGGATAGAGATAGACATCCATCAGCCGGGTTCGCGAATTCAGCATAAGCTCCCCCAGAAGGGCGTCGGCCCGTCGGCTGGCGAATGGGAACCGGCGTCCCCATCCGGCGAAGTTGCTCGCCAGCACTTCAAGCGACAAAATCAGGGTCGCAATCATCACCAAGCCGTCCCTGGCCTTCTTGGCGCTCCTTGCGCTCGAGGCTCGTTTGAAGACCAGATGCAATTCAGGGTGAAACTCGATGAAATCTCGGGTATCGACACTCCAGAGGACATCTGCAAGGCCCGAATAGCCGTGTGAGCCATGGTAAGCTTCGATGAGTTCCCGACACTTCGCGGTCAGACCTTTTGGTAGAAACCGGAAGTCTGCAGCCTGACCATCCACAACCGTAGGCGCGGGAGTGTTATCGACTGATGTCATGGGTCGGATCTCAGAATCGAGGAACATCCCCGACATCGATCATATTCCTGACATGCTATCGGCTCGTCACGTAAAATTGCCAGTAGGGATTCTTGGTTATTTAATAAAGAAAAAATAAATTTCCCGGCGACGATTCCTCCCCTGACGGTAAGGCTTACCGATCACCGTTTGACTTCCGGTCTCCGTTCTGCGGTCCGCTCGTCGCATAAAATTTGCGGTACCAATTGCCTGCTACCTAATAAACAAAAAATAACTTTTCAGACAAGCTTGCTCCGCTCGGCGGTCAGATTGGTTGATCAGCACCCAGCCTCCCGTGAAGCATTCGGCGATCATTTTCGCTTGTCTTGCGTCGGCATACGAGCCCGCCTTCAGATTAATCCTTGAACGCATCTGATTTTGGTTACTATATGGAACGCCGGGACGTCATCGTTGATCGTGGGGGATGTGCCGTGACAACCAAGCAAGCACTCGCCGTGGTATTGGCCAACGCATTGATCGCCGCTGTCGTTTCCGGATGTAGTCACGCTACCCCGGGAGCCACGGCCCCGCAGCAAAATGAAAGCAATTACCCGCTGCGCTATTACGGCGGGCCAAAATCGCCCATGTGGCCTGCCACAGACAGATAACCAACCATTTCGTGATCGAGCGTATAGGAGGCCACCACGCGGTCGCGCTGGGCTGCAATCAGGCGCCGCCGCGCCGCTACGAGATCCTGTTCCAACCGCGAGACATCGGCGGTCGACCGCAGTCTCGCTGAATTTTCTCGCTGCACATCGGCGAGCGCCGTCGTAACGGCGCGCAGCTCAGCCTCAGCGGTTCTTACAGCGGTCTCGGCTCCTTCTTTGATCTCTGATGCCACCACAACGCTTGCATCGGCTTGCACGCGCGTTTCATCCATGGCAAGCCGACTCTGCGCAAGCGCCTCCATCGAACGCGAACGCCGTTTCGCCCACGACGATTCCATGTCGGCTGCATCCGTTCGCGTGATGCTGGGCGATGTGAAGCTCAAACCGGTCGCAGTTGCCAAGGCGGCAATGACGACAATGACTGCGGATGCAACGGCCGCACCGCGAACGGCCAAACCAGGCGTTGGCACTTGTCCATCCGTCACAGACAACCTCACCCGCTGATGCCCGTTGGATCACTGCACAGCGCTGGCTCGGGCATCGGTTAATCGCCAGCGTAAGATTGCGATGGGTGCAAGCAAGACGCTTGCCAAGACCGATCGATCACGCCCGTCACCCGACAGGCCGGCTCTTGCGCCGATCACCTCAGAACCGTTCAAGCCCTCGACAATCGCGAGCGGGCCAGCGATGCCAGCCTGTCCATAAATAATCAATCGAGGGCCGCGGTGTTTTTCATAAACGAATAATAAATTTTCCGGTGCGTGGCGACCTAGTCATGCGACGCGATGATGACCCGTAACAGTTGATTTGGGTCGCCGCAGAAGTTGGTATCGCAGATCGGAAGTCTCTGAGAGCGTCGGTTTTTGCCTACTTGATGGGCGCTGCAGGAGGCAACTGTTGCGCGTGGATGCAATTTATATAATGCGACCGATTTTCATTATTTTTTCTTTATTTCAAAACGCAACAAATCCACTGGATATTTTATGCCGTTTTGAATGAGCATTCTAACTCCGGGGAATCAGATTCTGCATCACGGGTGGGGGTAAGGATGAAAAAGAAGACGCTGGCAGCGTGCGGGGGAATTGTGTCTCCGCCCGCGGCGGAGGCTTGTGGTCTCGACAGGACCGACAAGCGTCCGGCCGCCGGTCGGGGCACTGATATTTCCACCAGCTTCATACGTCATCGCAAACTTGGATGCGGCAAGGCGAGCGGGGTCATCGGGTGCCTGTTTTTGCTCGCTCTGGGTGTCTTGCTACTGACGCTCACGGCGGTCAATCAAACCATGGCCGCAGAGCCGCAAACCTGGGTCGATGGTTTGCCAGGCGCGTGGGTTTCGCCCAAATATTGCGACCCATATGTCGATTACAACTGTCCGGCGCCTACGCTCAAGCCCAAGGACCTGAAGGCCATGGAGCAGAGCGGGCACTGTGATCCGTACGTCGACTATAAGTGTCTGGACACCGTTCTCGGGAACGACCCGTTCACACGGTTTATCCGCTACTACGAGCTCGAGTGGGGCAAGGCGGTGGCGCCGGCCGATCCGAACGCGCCGGCCGGTAGTCGCCCGGACTCCATGATAGCGCCGACTCCGCAGGCAACGCCGCCGATGCCGTTCACCGAATGGCCCTACGGGGGCACGCAGAATATCGGCAAGACCGTGCCCAATTCGGTCGACAGCCCGCTGATGGTCGCAATCGCCAATACGGCGCTCGGCAAGGCGATGACCGATGCTCACATCCAGGTTTACGGGTGGATCGAGCCGGCCTTCAATATCAGCACCAATACCACGAGACCGGGCGGCAATCTGCCGGTCTCGTATGACTACACGCCCAATGACGTTCAACTCGACCAAGCCGTGATCTATGTCGAGCGGCTGCCCGACGAGGTGCAGCTCGATCACTTCGACTGGGGCTTCCGGGTGTCGACGCTGTACGGCGTTGACGGTCGCTACACCACCGCCTTTGGCCTGTTCAGCAATCAGCTGCTCAAGCAGAATGCGGTCAACATCTTTGATCTGCCGATGGTGTATTGGGACGGCTACTTCCCGGTGTTCCAGGGCGTGAATGTCCGGATCGGGCGCTTCATTTCGATTCCGGACATCGAGGCGCAGCTCGCGCCCAACAACTACACCTACGTCCATTCGTTGACCTATACCTGGGACAACTACACCAATACCGGCATCGAGTTCACGGAGGCCCTCAGCAGAAACTGGACGTTGCAGCAGGGTGTCACGGTCGGCACCGAGGCGATGCCCTGGCATTGGGGCGCACACGTGCTCAATCCTTACGTGATATCGGGAAGTAATGCGGCCGGTCTCGGCCCGGGGGTCGATCCATTATTCCCCGGCACATCGATGCTCAAGGATCCGGGAGCGATGCCGTCGCTCACCCTGGGCGTGCGTTGGACCAGCGATGACGGCAGAGATGATTTGAACTTCGTCATGGATGCCTGGAATACCGGCACCTGGGGCTACAACAACCTGCAGTGGATCGGATTCACCTACTATCACAAGTGGAACGACTACTGGCACTTCGCCTTCGAAACCTGGAACATTCACAACTACGATGTGCCCAATCTGAATAATGCGGCAGCGTCCGCGCTGATCGCCAACAACGGCACGCCGTTCAGCCCAACCTTCATGCCGTTCAATGCCCCGAATGCGGCGTTTTGCGGTGGGCCCAGCTCATTCAACCAAATAATACCGGGCAGCAAGCTGACCTGCACGACGGACACGCAGACCTTCCTGCTCTACATCAACTATTCGCCGAACAAACTGAACAACTTCTCGATCCGCACCGAATATTTCAACGACTACTACGGACAACGGACCGGTGTGCCGACTGCCTATACGGACATCGCGTTGAGCTGGCAGCACTGGTTCTCGCCGCAGATCGAGATGCGTCCGGAGATCGGCTACTACTATTCGATCAATCAGCCGGCGTTCAACGGCGATGCCAATGCGGGTATTCCACCGACCAAGAATACCGCCGTCATTGGCGCTGCTGACATCATCATACACTTCTAAGCGGACGCGTCATTCAAACTCGTGGCGTCGCCTGTCAATGCGGGGAGCACCCGAAAGACAGGCGGGCCAAAACCCCGGAGCGCTGCCGTCAGTTTGTTGCTGGCGGCAGTTCTCTTGGCGATCAATGCGAAACTGGTGTGTCGCGTCTGCAAAACGGTGATCATGTGAGTGAATCACCATCGTTCCGGCCCGCAAACTCTCATCGAACCCGAAGACTTGCGCGGAGTCCGGCCACGCACAAGGCTCATAGTTCATCAGTATCCCGACAGAGCCGAGTGGAGACCGTGGCCCGATCCGCGATTTCCCCTCAAACCATGCAATTGCTACAATTTATTTTAATGGCCCTTCGCGATCTGACGAAGCCCACCGCTGCCGGCGAAAGCCATACTGCTGGCGCGCCGCGGGTCGGCGTTTTGGGCGGCGGTCAGCCTCCCCATGCCCAACTTCTTTCGATCCTGAAATCCCTGGGCCTCATTGCGGTGACGACCATCGGACTCTTCGCCCTTACCCATTTCCTCCCAATCACTCACATCGCAGTCATCTACTTGATCCCGGTCTTGATTGCCGCGACCCGGTGGGGAACGCTATCGGCTCTGACAGCCGCCGTGTCCGGCTTTCTGGCCGCCGACTTCTTTTTCTATCCGCCGATCTACAGCTTTGTGGTCTACGACACCCAGCACATCATCGATCTCGTTCTCTTTCTTGTAATCGCGATCGTGACCAGCAACCTCGCCGGTCGCCTCAAACGGGAAGTTGACCTCTCCCAGCAACGAGAGGAGAAGACGGCGGCCATTTATGCCTTTTCGCGACGATTGGCAGCCTGCTTTACGGCGGCTGAGATCAGCGACGCCATCCAGGATTATCTGTCTCAGAATCTTGGCCGCCGGGTCACGCTCTTTGGGGTGCAGCCGGCTGCCGGTCAGACGGCCGCCGAACTGGCTATCCCCGAGCAAGTGCAGCGGGCGGCAAGCGCTATCCAGGCAATCGGTGACGTTGAGACCCGAACCGTGGTCGATCCGGCTACGCGCGGATCGTGGCTGGTAAGGTCCGTATCGAGGCAGACGGCGGAATTCGGGGTGGTTGCAATCGAATTAGGGAATACCACGACGGAGATGGCCACCGCGGTGCGGGCAGAGGTGGACGCCATGCTGTTGGATGCCGCGGCGACGCTCGAGCACCTGGACCTTGCCCAGGCGCTCTACGAAGCGGAGCTGCGGTCCAAAGCGGAGCAGCTTCGGGATGCCCTGGTGGGATCGATCTCGCATGAGTTGCGCACTCCCCTGGTGTCTATACTGGGATCCGCCGGCGTGCTGGGTCAGGCAGACGGGATTGCGCAGAACGAACGGCTCTCGTCACTGGTTCTTGCCATTCGAACCGAGGCGGAGCGGCTAGACCACGACATTCAGAACCTTCTCGACGCCCAGCGTATCACCGGGGGAGGAATCCAGCCCAACCTGCAATGGACCGATCCCGCAGACATCGTCGACACCGCAGTCACCCAGAGCAGCCGGCAGCTTGCTGCCCATCATGTCGATGTCGAGCTGCCGACCGATCTGCCTCTAATCAAGGTCGACTCCACGCTGATCGAAAGGGCGTTGGGGCAGCTGCTCGAAAATGCGGCGAAATATTCCCCCACCGGCTCCACCATTCAGGTTCTTGCCTGGACCGAGCACCATCGAGTAATCTTGTCAGTCACCGACCAAGGTATCGGCTTGACTGACGCCGAAAAGCAGAATCTCGGCAAGAGGTCATTTCGGGGACAACGCGCGCTGGTCCCTGGATCTGGTTTAGGGCTGTGGATCGCCCGAGCCTTTGTGGTGGCAAACGCCGGGACCATTGAGATTGCCAGTGAAGGACCTGGTCATGGAACCCGTGTCTCGATCAGCTTTGCCTCCAGCCGCGAAGTCACTTCCGAACTCCCGGACGACAACGATGACTAAGTCGGGTCTGACGGCCCTGATTGTCGACGACGAACCGCAAATCCGACGATTTCTTCGGGCGGGGCTCGAACTATCCGGATTTTTGGTACGCGAGGCGGAAGATGCCGAGCGCGGGCTTAAAGCAGCAACGTTCCATTCCCCGGACATCATCATCCTTGATCTCGGCCTGCCCGATCTCGACGGGTCGGAAGTTCTCAAGCGCATTCGCACCTGGTCCAACGTACCGGTCATTATTCTCTCGATCACATCCGACGAAGACGAGAAGGTACGTTTGCTGGAGCTCGGCGCTGACGACTATATGGTCAAGCCGTTCGGGATGGCAGAATTGCTGGCGCGCGCCCATGCCGCGTTGCGTCGGTACGTGCGGGGCTTGAACAAGGATCCGATCGTGAGGGCCGGGCCGCTTTCCATCGACCTGGTTACCCGCAACGTCTCCCTCAACGGAACGCGCATCAGTCTCACTCGCAAAGAGCGTCATCTGCTGCAGCTCCTCGGTGAGCACGCTGGCAACGTGATCACTCACCAACATTTGCTTAGAGAGATCTGGGGCCCCAACCATACCCACAGCGTGCAGTATTTACGTGTCCTGGTACGCAAGATCCGGCATAAAATTGAGGCCGATCCCGCTCGCCCGGCGATTCTCGTGACCGAGTCCGGTGTCGGATATCGACTTGTTCAAAAAGACGACGATGTAGCGGAAGCTCCGAATAAGTTAATTACCGCATGAAAACGGCATGGCTGTTTTCGCCAGACGGGATCCGATCCACCCATAGTCCGTCATGGTGATTGGCAAGGTCAGAGGCGGCTCATGCAGGACCTCGTCGATTTTTTGGTCAGTCTTATGTCGTTTCCAGCCGTCGCCCGCGGAGTGCGATCGTGGAACAGTTGCCCGCAGCGGGCATTGGCGGACGCGCGCTCTCAGGTATGGGGATTGAGTAGGCCGCGACGAGGCTTCGATAGCGCGAGGCCGGTCGGGATGGAATGTCATGAAGAAGATCGAGGCCATCATCAAGCCGTTCAAGCTTGACGAGGTACAACAGGCGCTGCAGGACACCGATCTGCGAGGCGCCACCGTCACCGAAGTCATGGGGTTCGGTCGGCAAAAGGGGCAAACCGAGCTTTATGGGGGCGCTGAATACGCGGTCGATTTCCTGCCCAAGCTGAAACTTGAGCTCGTCGTCGAGGACGCCATGGTAGAGGCGGCCATCGAGGCGATCCGCGCTGCAGCGCAGACCGGGCGAATCGGTGACGGAAAAATCTTCGTGTGCCCGGTTGAAACTGTCGTCCGAATTCGAACCGGCGAAACAGGGTCGGATGCCATCTGATCCCGGGCACCCTGTCTCATTAACCGCCGCGGCTCACCAATTGACCCCCCGGAGCAATTGGCGGCTTCCCAGAGGCCTGCAGCGGCAGATCTGCTGTTGGGGCTGCCGACAGTCGCCTGCCGGCCGACGATTGTGATCTGTCACAGTTTCCGCTCGAAGCGTTCTTGACCATACTGATCTGACGATCTCGGATCAGAGACTCTTTATGAAAATCCTGTGCATTGAGGACGATCAAGAGATCGCCGCGTTGATTGCAGAGGATCTAAGCGATCGCGGCTTCGACGTCAGCATTGTTCACGGTGGTCCTCCCGCCCTTGCCGCCATCCAGATGGAGCAGCCCGATCTCGTGCTCGCCGATGTCGCCACGCCGGCCGGCCGTGAGCTCCACGTTCGGCTGACGGCTCTCGCGCCAGCACTCGGAACGCTCCCCTTCATTTTCCTAACCGCGCCGACCGAAGAGGAAAATCTGATCAACGGGTTGACGCTCGGCACCAATGAATGCGTCACCAAGCCGATCGATTTCGATCGGCTGGGAGCCCTCATAATTGCTCGACTGACGCACGCAACAGCTGTCTGAGTGGTCAAGTCGAGTCGCCGCCAACCGATTTGTTGAGGATCCGCCGACAGGCCGCCTGCCGATGCAGCCGGTCTGGTTGATTTTCCGGCGCCAGTGCTCGACCGTGTTGATGTTTCGGCCGATCCGAGTCTAATCGTGCTTGTCGGTCAATGGTACAGCCCTTGCCGATGCTACATCGAGTTTCTGTTCGGGCGCGGGCGGGGCCTCTCGGTTCCACCACCCGCCGCCCAACGCCTGGTAGAGCGCCGCCGCGTCGGACAGGCGGTTCGCCTGCGCCTGAACCAGACCAACCAGGGCTTGCTGGTAGGTCTGTTCGGCATTGAGCAGCAGGATGATGTTGGCGTAACCGGTTTCGATCTGCTGGCGGGCGAGATCGAGGCTGATCTTGGCGGCCCGCTCGAACTCGTAGGCGGCCTTCAGGGCGTCGGCGTCGTTTTGCAGGGCGTGCAGCGAGTCGGCAACGTTCTGCAAGGCCGCGACCACGGTCGCGCGATACGTCCAGGCCGCCTGCTGGTAGGCTTCCTCCGCGCCACGCTCCTGATGCCACAAGGTAAAGCCGTCGAACAATGTCTGGGTTGCATTGCCGGCCACTGTCCAGAATAGATTGGGCGGGGAAATCAGGCCGGCCAACTCGGTCGCCGAATAGCCCCGCGCACCGTTGATCGTGAAGTTCGGGAGGATGTTGGCGATCGCGACCCCGATTTGGGCGCTGGCCGAATGCAACTGTTCTTCGGCCGAGCGCACGTCCGGGCGTTGCTGGATCAGCGTCGAGGGCAGAGTGACCGGAAGATCGGTCGGCAGATGCATGGCGGCGAGCCTGAAGGTCTCGGCCGGCTCCTGGCTCGGGAAACGGCCGGCCAGCGCGGAGACCAGATCACGCTGAACCGCCAAGGCCTTCTCCAGGGGGGGCAGCAACGCCCTGGCCTGGGCGAGCGCGGCCTCCTGCGCGGCTACGTCACTGCGGTTTGCATATCCGCTTTCGAACTGGCGGCGCAGGATGTCGAGCATCTTGGTATTGATGTCGATGATCTGATGGGTCGCGTCGATCTGCCCGCGCAGGGAGGCTTCCTGAATCGCGGCGACCACCACATTGGAGACCAGAGTGAGATACGCAGCCTCGGCCTGAAAGCGCTGAAAATCGGCGAGCGCCTGCTGCGATTCGACCATCCGCCGGTTGAGACCCCAAACGTCGAAGGTGTAGGAGACCAGCACTTGGGCGGTATAGAGGCTGTACGAGGTGTCGCCGTTAGCCAGGGGAGACGACACGCTCTGAGCAACCTTCCCCGTCGTGGGGTTGAAGTTTGCCTGAACCAGCGGGAAATAATGGCCCTGTTGAGCGTAAACCGCCTCCTTGGCGGCCCGCAGCGCGGCCATCGCGGACTGCACGGTCGGGTTGGCCTGCAGCGATTTGTCGATGAGGGAATTGAGCGCGGGCGAGCGGAACATCCGCCACCACGCCGCCTGCACATCCTTGCCGTTGACAAAGTGTTGCGAGGCGCCAAAAGCCACGTCCGCCGACGCGGTATGCGAGGCGAGACGTTCTTTCGTATACCGCTCGACGTCAGGTGCGGCCGGAACTTTGAAGTCCGGACCGACCGCGCAACCCGAAAGCGAGGTCGCCGCGGCCAACATGACGGCGATGCCGCGCCGCCCCCTAGCCGACATGCCGATTCCTTGCGGCGGACGCCATCGTGCAGCCCGCTGTGATGCGGGCGCGCGATTGTTTCAGTTTCATGACACCCCCCGAATCAACGCTTTACTAAGAGAATCACAACGATTTTATCGGAACAATAGATCCCCTTTCCGTGTCCACTTTGAGTCACGGCCCTTCGCAACCTAAGGAGGCCCGGACATCCGGAAAACTGTGATTTTTCACAGTAGACCTGCTAGCGGTCGAGGACCATCGTTGCGACCGAAACCTATCCTCACTTGTGTGACCTGCTGGAACCGATGAAAACAACCATGACCATGAGCACTGCTGTTGCGGCAGCTGCGATCGCGGTCGCCGCCTACGTGGTGTGGAAATCCGACGTCCTGGATCGATTCAATTTCGCGGCTGCGAGCGCGGACGCGCCGAGCGGCGATTCCTCGCCGGCGGTCTCCGGCCGCGGCCCTGACGCGACGCCCGATCAGAGCGTCGAGCTGACGGACAAGCAGCTGGAATCGGTCAAAGTCGAAGCCGCGAGCGAGCGTGAATTTCCGATCGAGAAGTCGGCGGTCGGCAGCATCGACTTCAACGAGGACATGACGCTGCAGGTGTTCAGCCCCTACCAGGGCCGGATCATCAGCTTGTTCGCCAAGGTCGGCGACGACGTGACCAAAGGGCAGACGCTCTACACGATCGACAGTCCCGATCTGCTGCAGGCCGAGTCGACGCTGATTGCCGCCGCCGGTGTCCTCGACCTGACCACCCGCAACCTCGCTCGTCTCAAACAACTCTATGAAACCCGCGCGGTATCACAAAAGGATCTGGAGCAGGGCATATCTGACCAGCAGACCGCCGAAGGCAATCTGCGTGCAGCACGCGACTCCGTCCGCATCTTCGGCAAGCTCGACGTCGACATCGATCGGATCATCGCCAAGCGCTTGGCCGACCCGACTCTGATCGTGGCGAGCCCCATCGATGGACGGGTGACCGCCCGCAACGCGGCACCGGGATTGTTCGTCCAGCCGGGCAATCCGCCGGCCCCCTATTCAGTCGCCGACATCGCGACCATGTGGATGCTTGCCAACGTGGCCGAGAGCGACAGCCCGGCATTCCGCCTCGGACAGCCCGTCAAGGTCAGCATCAGCGCGTTTCCCAACCGTCTATTCGACGGCAAGGTCACTACGATCGGATCGACGGTCGACCCGAACACGCGCCGGCTCCTGCTTCGTTCCGAGATCAATGATCCCCAGCACGAATTGCGGTCGGGTATGTTTGCGACCTTCGTGATTCGTACCGGCGATCCGGTGCGCTCGATCGGCGTACCGGCCGATGGCGTCGTCCGCGAGGGCGACGGCACGATGACCGTGTGGATCACGACCGATCGGCGGCGCTTTACCAAGCGAACTGTGAGCGTCGGCATGTTTCACGACGGCTACCATCAGATTCTCGAGGGCCTGCATGTCGGCGAACTGGTCGCCACCAACGGGGCACTCTTCCTGAGCAACGCCTTGCTCAGCGCCGCCCATTGACCCGGCCCCATCGGTTTGGGATCGACAAGTTTCATGGAAGGTAGACTGTGCTCAAGGGGCTGCTTACATTTGGACTGACCCGACGTCCCATTATTCTGCTCTGCCTGCTGGTGTTCGTCGGCAGCGGGTTGGTGGCGTTTTCGAAGCTCAATATTGAGGCCTATCCAAACCCGGCGCCGGTGATCCTGGAAATCACCGCGCAGGCGGCCGGCCTTTCGGCCGAGGAAATGGAGCGCTACTACACGATTCCGATGGAGGTGGGCCTCGCCGCAACCCCCGGCGTCGACATCATCCGGTCGACTTCGTTCTACGGTCTGTCGTTCGTCCGCGTTACATTCAAATACGGTGTCGACTACTATTTTGCCGTCACGCAGGCGGCACTCAGCCTGCAGCAGAACGTCAATCTGCCGAACGGTGTCTCCGCGCAGATCCAGGGATCGAGCCTGGTCGGCGAAGTCTATCGCTACCAGGTGGTCGGCCCGCCGCATTTCGGCCTGACCAACCTTCGCACCGTCCAGGACTGGATTGTCCAACGTCGCTTGCTGACCGTTCAGGGCGTGGTTCAGGTCAATACGTGGGGCGGCACGACCAAGGAGTTCGAAGTCGAGGCCGATCTACACAAGCTCGATGCATACAGCGTCACATTGCCTCAGATGGTGAACGCGATCGGCAATGCCAATGTCAATGTGGGCGGGCGCACCATCAACATCGGTCAGCAATCCGTCAATATTCGTGGTGTTGGCCTGATCGATGACGGGGGCGATACCGATCTTACCCAGGGCTATCATGTCAACGACATCGAGAACATTGTTCTGAGTCAGTCGAACGGCGTCCCGGTGCTGGTGAAGGACGTCGCTAATGTCTCGGTGGGCTATCTGCCGAGACTCGGCAAGGCCGGACGTGACCATCAGGACGACATCGTGGCGGCCATCGTCGTCATGAACCGCACGCTGCACACCAACGATGTGGTGGCGCGCATCAAGGCAGAGGTGGAGAAAATCAACGCGGACGGGACTTTACCTGCCGGAGTGAAGCTCGTTCCTTTTTATGACCGCACGTCGCTCGTTGACGTAACGACCCATACGGTGTTGCACAATCTCGTCTTCGGCTGCCTTCTGGTTTTCTTCATTCAGTGGATCTTTCTCGGGGACGTGCGCAGTGCCATCATCGTCGGCGCCAATATTCCGTTCGCGCTGTTCTTCAGTATCATCATCCTGGTATTGCTTGACCAGGACGCCAATCTGTTATCCGTCGGCGCGGTCGATTTCGGGATCATCGTCGATTCCGCCGTTATTCTGGTCGAGAATATATTCCGTAACTTCCAGGCAAGTCCGGCGCAAAAGCAGCATCTGCTGGAGGAACTGGCCCAGGGACGATGGGGGCCTGATCCGACCCGCTCACCCGATCTCACGGCCAACCAGAACTGGACCGATCGCCTGCGCCTGATCCTGCTCAGTGCGCTGCAGGTCGACAAGGCCGTATTTTTTTCCGCTACCATCACCGTGGCGGCATTTGTTCCGTTGTTCACCATGCAGGGTGTCGAAGGCCAGATCTTCAACCCGATGGCCAGGACCTACGGCTTTGCCCTGGTCGGGGCTCTGATTGCGACTTTCACGGTCACGCCGGTCCTGGCGTCAATCGTGCTTCCCGAACATGTCAACGAGGCTGAGACAATCGTGGTGCGCGCGCTGCGCTCCGTCTACTCTCCGGTCCTACGCTGGGCACTCGACCACCGCACGACCATCGTCGCGGGCAGCGTCGCCTTCCTGGTGGCGACCGGGGTGCTGATGACGCGACTGGGAAATGAGTTCCTGCCGGCGCTCGAAGAAGGCAATCTCTGGATCCGCGCGTCGATGCCGCCGACCATTTCGCTCGAGGCCTCGATGCCGTACGTGAGCAGAATGCGCGAGATTCTGGCCTCCCACCCTGAAGTCATTACGGTCGTGTCCCAGCACGGCCGGCCCGACGACGGCAGTGATGCGGCAGGTTTCTACAATGCCGAATTTTTTGTGCCTCTCAAGCCATTCAGCGAATGGCCTTCGGGAATGACCAAGGAAAAGCTGATCGAAGACCTGCAGGGGCAATTTGATCGGGAATTCACCGGAGTCGATTTCAATTTCTCGCAGTACATCCAGGACAATATCGAGGAGGGCCTCTCGGGTATCAAAGGCGCCAATTCGGTGAAGATCATCGGCCGCGATCTCGCGACGCTGGAAAAGATCGCCGATCAGGTCAGGCACGAGATGGAATCAATCAGGGGCGTCACCGATCTCGGAATCTTTCGTGTGCTCGGTCAGCCGAACCTCAACATCAGGGTCAATCGCGAAAACGCGGCTCGCTATGGCCTCAATGCCGGTGACGTAAACACCGTCGTGCAGGCCGCCATGGGAGGCACTGTCGCAACCACCCAACTCGAGGCAGATCGCCAATTCAACGTAACCGTGCGGGTCGCACCCGAATACCGTGACACCATCGGCTCGGTAAAACAGGTGAAGGTCGGATACTCCACGGCCAGCGGAAGCAATGCGTATATCCCGTTGAGCGAGCTCGCCACGATCAGTCTCGATACCGGTGCGTCCTATATCTATCATGAACGCAACGAGCGATTCATTCCCATCAAATTCAGCGTGCGCGGTCGCGATCTTGGCGGGACGGTGGCCGAAGCGCAGGACCAGATCGCCCGCAACGTCACCCTGCCGCCCGGCTACCGCATCGAATGGGCCGGCGAGTTCGAGGAGCTCCAGCAAGCCAAGAAACGCCTCGAACTCATCGTGCCAATCAGTCTTCTGCTGATCCTCGCGCTTCTCTATGGCTTGTTCAATTCGCTTCGGGACAGTCTGCTGGCGCTGGCCGGGATTCCATTTGCGGTCGCCGGAGGAGTGATCGCTCTGTATGTTACTGGATTAGATTTCAGCATCTCGGCGGCAATCGGATTTGTATCGCTGTTTGGCGTATCGGTGATGAATGGCATCCTGATCATTACCTATTACAATCAGGTCAGGGCCGCCGCCACGGATACCATCGAAGCGATGTACCATGCCGCCGAGCAGCGAATGCGACCGATGCTGATGACGGCCCTTTCGGCCTGCATCGGCTTGCTGCCGGCCGCGGTTTCGACCGGTATCGGCAGTCAGGTGCAGCGGCCGCTCGCCACCGTCGTGGTTGGCGGCATGCTCATCGGGCCAATTATGTTGCTGATCGTCGTGCCCGCACTGCAGACGTTGTTCTTGGGCCGCAGCAATGAGTCGCGGGCGGAAGCCTAAATGCCATGGCCCCACTGGTCGCATTGGCGACTGGCGCCTGCGACGGTACGATTGCGAAGGTCCGCCCCTGAAATGAGGGTCGATGACATGCCAATGAAAATAGCGCCAGGCCCGTTCACGGTGCTGCTCTTTGGCCTCCTGGTCGCAGGCGCGGGTTTTGCCGAGGAGCCAGATCACCCTTCTAAACAGGCCCCCGAAGCGAGTTCTTCCATCGGCGACGTCACAAGCCCTTCTGGGACTGCGGCCGGTCCTCATGTCGGCGGTCCGGGCGGCTCGCCCGGGACCGATACGCCGAACCTTAAGACGCCGAACGGAGGAGCGGACAACAGCGGACGCGTCGATACGAAGGACGCCGGGGCAGAAAACCCGTCGCGGATCAACACGACCAAGGATACCGTTGACGAGCGTCCCGACACCTCTTTGGACAATCACCGAGGAAGCCTGCAGGCGGTACCCCCGGGGGCGTCGGTGCATTCTGGCGAGGCCAAGGAAACGCCGTGGACCGCCAAACCGATTGATACCAGCATTACCGTGCAACCGCACCGGACCGCCAAAAATGCTTCCAAGCACCACGATTCTTTAAAGAAACCCCATCCGACCAGCCCCTCGGCCATTTGGGCCGAGCATCACCAAAAGTCGGCTACTGGCAGGCGGGGCCGCGAGATGCGGAACGCAATCGGCGTTTCGGTGCCGCCGGACCAATCTGCCACGCAACCGGCGGACGCCGCTCACGGTACCAGTCCGGTCATCCCGCCGAGCGGGGCGGCGACTGCCACGGGGTCCACGATTGGGACGGGTGTCAACGAATTGGCCAAGCTGCCTCACGAACCGGGCCTGTCCAATCCAGGCACTCAAAAGATCGGCCATCCGATTGCGACGTCGCCCATGGCCCATCCTGCGACCGGCATCAACGGAACCGGTATGGTTCGACCCGGCCGTGGGCCGGGCGTGGTCGGCGGCGCCGCCAAGAACATGGCCAGCATCAACGGCACGACGATCCGGCCCAAGCACTGAAAATAGCGGCGGCCCCGTGTGCTTCGGGCGGCAGAAAAATGCGGCGATCGTTGCCAGGCCGTGACGCTACGGTTCGATCAGGCGACCCGCTGCAGCCTTGACGGCTGCCTGGATACGGGTCGATACCCCCAGTTTGATGCGGGCATTGTCGATATGAAAATCAACCGTGCGTTTGCTCAGCCCCAGCAGCTGGGCAATTTCCGCCGAGGTCTTGCCGCGCGCAGCCCAGGTCAGCGCCTCGATCTCACGATCGTTCAACTCTACCTGCCGGGCCCATAGTTCGGTTCGGGCAACCCGCGCCAGACGCGCATGGATGATCATGCCGAGCACGTCGAAGTCGATCGGCTTGGTGACATAGTCATCGGCCCCGAGCTGGCGGCCTTTGAGCATGGTGTCGCGATCGGTCAGGGCGGTCAGGAACACGAACGGCATGTTGGCGAATTGCGGAGCCAGCGCGGTGAGACGCTCGAGCACCTCGAAGCCCGACATGATCGGCATGTTGATGTCGCACAGCACCAGATCGGGCATCGTCTTCAGGATGGCCCCGAAACCTTCGAGACCGTCGTGGGCCACACAGATCTCGTAACCCCGATCGCTCAATTCCTCAGCGATCAGCGCGGCCGCCTCCTGGTCGTCCTCGATGCAGAGGATTCGTCTACCTGGCTGCTCCATGACCCCATATAGGGCAGGCGCCAGCCTGAAATCTACTGCGGATCGGCCGGGCTGCCGGTTAACTCTACTCCTGGTGCATCTTGCCGCCCACGGCTCACAACTCGTAGTATCGAGTCCATTCCTTTGACTGTGCCGGCGCACGGCCGAATGCCACCTATCGACGGTCGACCCCATGAGGCAGCCCCGTTCAATCAGATTCCATCTGTCCGCGGTCTTTTTCTTCTTTTTCCTGCTGGTGCTGGTTCTCGGACTGTTCAGCATTTCGCGTCTGACCGATTTCAACCGAGTATCCTCAGACGTAGCTGATCTTTGGTTGCCCAACACGCGCCTGCTCGGCGATCTCAACAATTTCACGTCCGACTTCCGTGCCGCCGAGGGCACCTATCTGCTTGCCTCCGACACGGACGAAATTCGGGCGATCGATGCGGAGATGCAGGAACTCGATCGATTCATTTCACAAGCCATGGAGAGCTACGAGCAGATCCATCACGATGGCGCGGAGAGCACACTGTACCAACAGTTCAAAGCGCGGTGGGGGAATTACCGCAATATCGCCGATCAGGTCCTTGCCCGATCGCGTACCAGCCGCAGGGCCGAGGCTACCACCATGTACATGACGACCTCCCGCACGGCGTACGACGCGGCAAGTGACACCCTGGGCGATCTCACGAGCCACAACGTAGCGAACGCCCAGGAGGCGAGTGGACGCGTCGGCGACGCCTATCGCGAGGCGTTGCTGCTGATCAGCATCGCGCTGGGCGTCGCCGGACTTATGGTGACCGCGGCGCTGTTTTACATTCGGCGCTCGATATCCGAACCGCTGCTGCATCTGGCGAGCTGCATGCACCGGCTGGCTGCCAACAAGCTGGATATTAGCATTGAAGGCACGGAGCGATCCGATGAGATCGGCGAGATGGCACGTGCCGCCTTGGTATTTCGCAACAACGCGGTTGAGCTGATCGTCAGCCAACGCGGCCTGGCGCAGCAGGCCTCCATGCTCGAGGAAAAGCTCGCGCACGAAAAACGCTTGACCGAGCTGCAGCGCAACTTTCTTTCGATGGCGTCCCATGAATTCCGCACGCCCTTGACCATCATCGACGGTCATGCCCAGCGTCTGATCAAGATGAGCAGCCGGCTGGGGACCGACGATATCGTCGCCCGGGCCGGCAAGGTTCGCAGTGCCGTATTGCGCATGACCAGTCTGATCGATCGCCTGATCAATGCCTCGCGTCTGGTCGATGGCGGCGCCGAGCTCTACTTTCATCCAACTGCTGTCGATCTGACCGCACTGCTGCGCGAAGTCTGTCACCTGCATCGAGAAATAACGCCGCGATCGCAAATCTCAGAACGGTTCGGGCCAGATCCCTTGCAGATGGTAGGCGACCCGAAGCTGCTCTATCAGGTTTTCAGTAATCTGCTCGGTAATGCCGTCAAATACTCACCCGCAGGCGGCAAGATCGACGTGGTTGCGCGGGAGGATGCTGACGAGATCCTGATATCGGTCCAGGACCATGGCGTCGGCATTCCCAAAGGCGATCTTTCATTGGTGTTCGATCGTTATTATCGCGGCGGCAATGTATCGGGAATCGTCGGCACCGGCATTGGCCTCTACCTCGTCAAGATGGTGGTCGAGTTGCACAGCGGCGAGATCACCGTCCAAAGTACCGAGGGCGAGGGTTCCTGCTTCACCGTCCGGCTGCCGCGCAAACCTCGTGCTCAAGCGAACATAATTTTGTCCCCGACCGCCGAACTCGTCGCACCCGAAGAAGTTCAGCCGGCTGAGCATCGCGCGGACGCGCAGTAACCCAGCCGGACCGAGGCCGTCACATCGTTATTCCGCAGCTCGTTTTGCGGAACCTCGGCCGGGCACGTCGAGCGCACCGTTGAGTTCACCAAAGCCGGCGGATGGCATTTCATTGCCGCCCCAAGTCCTTAATTCACTTCTGGCGTCGCTTGGGCGACGACCCGACGGGCGTGGGCCGGAGCACCTCGGGGTGGGGCGTTCAGGGCAGTCTCTACGGCTTCGGCTAGCTGTTGCTGCGTGTAGGGCTTTCCGAGCCGCGGAAACTCGGGCGCAGCATCTGGGGGCAAGTCAGCATATCCGGTCGCCAGGACGATCGGCAGATCCGGCTTGATGCGGCGAATCTCAATTGCGAGATCGAGGCCGTTCATATTGGGCATGGCGTAGTCGGTGATCACAACACCGAATTCATCGGTCGATTCCAACATTTCGAGCGCGCGGGAGGCGGAAGGCGCCTCGACAACGCTGTGGCCGAGGTCCATCAGCAATTCGGTGGTATTCATGCTGACGAGGGGATCGTCATCGACCAACAGAATCCTGAGCCCTTTGTTTGCCATCTCGGCCGATGGCGCTGTTTGTTCGGACGGCACATAAACCCTGTCCTCATGCCGCGCACGGGGCAGCCACAAGGTAACGGCCGTTCCCTTGCCGAGCTGGCTGGAGATGTCTATGGCGCCGCCCGACTGTGCGGTGAGGCCTTGAACCATCGAAAGGCCCAATCCGGTGCCCTTACCCACTCCCTTGGTCGTAAAGAATGGCTCCATCGCCTTGGCGCGTGTGGCTTCGCTCATTCCCTCGCCGGTATCGACCACGCTCAGCCGCACATACTCGCCGGGCGGCAGCGCCGAAGGCGGTTTACTCGAAAAATCCGCTGTCTCGTTACGGCAGGCGATCGTCAGGGTTCCTCCATTCGGCATCGCGTCCCGCGCATTCACCGCCAGATTCATGATAGCGAGCTCGAGCTGATTGGCATCGATTTTGATGGGCTGAACGTCGGGACGGATATCGACCATGATCGACACGCTCGGACCGATGGATTGCCGCAGAAAATCCATCATGTCAGGAATGAGCTTCTGGACTTCGACGGCTTCGAGCTTGAGCTCCTGGCGCCGCGCAAATGCCAGCAAACGTTTGGTCAGTGTCGCCCCGCGCTCACCGGCTTGAAGGGCTCCCTCCAGTAATCTCGAGGTTCGCGGATCGTTCGGAAAGGTCTTTTTCAGAAGAGCCAGGCTTCCCAGAATGACGGCAAGCAGATTGTTAAAATCGTGCGCCACCCCACCGGTCAGCTGGCCGATAATTTCCATCTTCTGCGATTCGTGCAGTTGACCGAGAACCACCTCACGCTCGCGAGTGCGCTGTGCGACGCGCGCTTCCAGTTCCTCGTTGCTTCGTCGCAACGAATCCCGCGCCTCGATGTGTTCGGTTATATCGGTTGCAGTTCCAAACCATCGGGCGATTTTCCCCGCGGACGATCGCACCGGTATCGCCCTCAAATTGAACCACCGGTAGCAACCGTCGGCTCTTCGCATGCGGGCGTCGACGTCAAAACTATGACCGTTTCTCAGGGCGGAATTCCATGCGGGTTGCAAATCTTCGCGATCCGAACTGTGAATGACCTCGAGCCAACCGAAGCCCAGATGCTCCGCGGCGGGTACGCCGGTATATGTCTGCCATTGCGGATTGAAGTAGTCGCAGGTGCCATCCGGATCACAGGTCCATACCAGTTGCGGAAGCGCCTCGCACAATGCTCGATAGCGTGCCTCGCTTTCCCGCAGCGCGACGTCGGCAGCCATCCGCTCGGTTACGTCCCGCCAAATAGTCGTCACAAAGATGCGCTCGTCAGCTCGCCAGCGAGCAAATGAGACATCGAAGTGAGCCGGCTCGCCACCTTTGCGCAGGCCGACAGTCTGCAATGAGCCGCCCGAATTTTCGACGGTGTTGCTGGCAAAAACGCAGGAGAGGTCGGTACCTGCGTTTAAGAGAATATCGATAGGCTGGCCGAGAAGCTCCGAAGCGCGGTAGCCAAATACTTGCTCGGCGGCGCCGTTGGTCCATTGGACGGTCCGATCGAGACTGGTGGTGATAATGGTGTCCGGGGCCGAATCGACGATGGCATGATAACGAGCATTTTGCCGGTCACGCAGGATCCGCTCTCGGGCCACCGATACGGTCACATCAGTCACCTGCAACAGGCAATGGGCAGATCGACCGGATGGCATTGGCCGCACCACGATATTGTGCAATAAATTCTGGCCATCCGGGCAGCGCAACGGCAGTAGTTTGTTCAGCGAATGCGTCAGGATGCTGGAGCTGCCGACCTGGAGGGCATCTCGTACAGCTGCCGGAAGGCGGGTATTCCTCAGATCGGCGAATATCTCATAGAGATTTTTTCCGAGCACAGTCTCTCTGGAATGACCGGTGGCCCGCGTCATCCAGTCGTTCCACGCGTGTATGCCGCCGGAGGCGTCGAGGACGACGATCCCGATATCAAGCGCGTCAAAAACCGGCGCTAAGTCGAGGTCAGCCCCGTTACACATCATTGCATGCAGGGTCCCGTCGGATCCCGTCAATCAGATCGCGTACAATTTTCTTGAGCGCCAGGATCGAAGGCGGGTCCATGAGGAGTGCGATGAACCCGCCAATATCACGATTCCTGATCGCAAAGTCGATATAGAGCAACAGCACCAGATTGCCGTTCTCCCGCCCCGCCTCGAATAGCGTCACGCCATCGCCGCGAAAAACCGCGGGAAGGGACATCCGCATGGTTTTGCGGAGCACATTGGCAATCGTGGCAAGGCAGCCGTTGAGGATGACGTTGCCGGTCTCGGCCAAGGCCTCCTGCTGGAGTTCGGTGACGTCCTCTGGGCGGGCGTCGCCGAGCATCGACTGGACAAGCTCCAGGCTTTGCGATTCCGGAAAAATCAGGAGCGCCCGTCCGGCAAAAGGTCCTTCGAACGACTGTTGCACAGATACCAGCTTTGAGACGCCATCCCGCTCCACCAGCTCCGAGGCGGCTCGACGGCTCACGATCCCGACGCCGGGAACCGACAGCAGCACCTCCTGGCCGATCATCTGACGCAGGTTCGCGGCCGCGCGACCTGCCCCAATATTGGCAATTTCTGCGAGCGCATCCCGCTCGATTGCGGAAAGCTCGGTGACATCATCAATGCTATCAATGCTCATAATGCCAGTCCCTGACGGTCTGTCCAAAAACAATCATTGACGAATCAGGTGGATAGCAGAACGGCTTTCGCATTGCCGTCGCCCCTCGGATGGATCGGCAGTCTGGACAAAAGGACCGCGTCCGCTTCCGGCTGCCCCGAACCCATCCCGATCTGTGGTGAGGGAACCGGCGTAATCCGCAGGAGAGCGGTTTCGGTGCCTGGATCACACAGGCGAAATCGGAAACGGCTTGCTCTGCGTGATACTCGGGCGTGTACGGTCCCGGTGGCATTGAATGTCTGAGAGTCAACGAAATGATTCCGGACAGACTGTGAGACGAAGGACTGCTCCCGACAGGAACGCGCCGAGTGCTTCATCGGTCAGGGGTTTAGTGACAAAGGTGGCGTTGAGTTCCCTCGCCCGAGCAACAATTTCGTCCTGGACGTTCGCCGACACCACCGCCAAGGGCATTTTGGGGTGAATCTGGCGAATCTTAGCGGCCAGCTCCAGGCCGTCCGTGCCCGGCATGTTGAAATCAACCAATGCAATATGTACAGTATTATCTGCAATTACCGCGAGTGCCTCGTCGGCACTTTTCGCTTCAATCAGTTGCCAGTCCGGTCGGAGGCGCCGGAATGCGCTGGCCATCACCATGCGGGCCAGCCTGCTGTCGTCGACCACCAGAGCCGTATATGACATGTCTCGCGTCCTTGCGGATGATTGCTCGCGACAATCGGATCACTGCGCTGCTGGGTGATGAGGGCGGGATCCCCTTGGCCCTGCAGCTGAATTTTATTCCGGCGGTTTTGGTGGCGCAACCAAGCGCCCCTGCGACCAAGGCACTTGCCGCTCTGATCACCATGTCAGCGGAACGCCTCATTATGGGCGATCGCCGCAACCCACTGCTCTACCCACTCATCCCCACAGGGACCGACGAGCGGCGGCTTAGCCGCAAGGATTACCTGAAGTATGGCGGTATGGAGATAGCGGCATGACGTCCAATCCAATCGAGCTCTTGGATTCTCCTGAAAGAGCCGCAGCAGTGGTTCGGCATCCTCCACCGGACATTCACCGACAAGGAGGATGGAGCCGTCATCGTTTTTCCGAACACTCATGGCAGAATCTTTCTCAAGTCCAACACCAGCAACACCCTGCCGTCGCCGAGCAGGGTCGTCCCAAGATATCCCTCGGCCTGCGAGAGGACGCCTTGCATGGGTTTGAGGATCACCTCAAGCCGATCCCGGATCGCGTCGACCTGGAGCGCGATGATTTTTTCTTCGGATTCAGTGACGACCAGAAGGCGATTCTGTCCAGGCGGCGCTTGTTTCTCTGGTAGGTCCAACAGCGCGGCGAGTGAACAAATTGGCACGGTGCGCTCACGCAGACTGAATCCTTCGTTGTTTTTGATCTGACTGATCCGGTTCGGGGCAAGGCGAATGGTCTCGGTCACCGTGTCCATGGGAATCCCGAAAATCTCGCCACCTGCCTCCACAATCATGATCTGGGAGATTGCGATGCTGGCCGGCAGATCCAGCCGTACCGTCGTACCGACCCCAACACGGCTGGTGACGGACACGCGCCCTCCGATCTGCCCGATCGTTGTCTTGACGACGTCCATTCCGACGCCCCGACCGGAGATATCCGAAACCTCGTGTGCCGTCGAAAGGCCTGCTGAAAAGATCAGATCGATCGCCTGCTCATCGCTCAGGGTGTCCAACTCCTCGGCCGCGAGCAAGCCACGTTCGCGGGCTTTGCGCTTGACTATCGCCGGATCGATCCCGCGACCGTCATCAGCGACCTCCACGACGAGACGATCGCCGAGCCGCGTCGCCTGCATGGAGACCCTTGCGGCATTAGGTTTTAACGCCGCGCGCCGCCGCTCGGAAGTTTCAATGCCGTGATCGACCGCATTACGGACCAGGTGCAACAACGGCTCGAACAAACGGTCAACGATTGCCTTGTCGCATTCGGTGGTCTCCCCGCTGATGACGAGCTCCACCTTCTTGTCCAGTCGTTGCGCCATATCACGCACGAGTCTTGGGAACGAGCGAAACACGTATGACATCGGAATCATGCGCAGTTGCAGGGTGGCGCGGTGCATTTCGCTCGAGATCCGCTCGATGGCATCCTGGGTAAGCCGGATCTCACGGGTAAACTGCTCGCCGCGCAGGTCGCCGTCCGTACGCCTCGCCAGGTGAGTGAACCGGTTCTTCAGCACGATGAGTTCGCCGGCCAAGTTGACCAGCGCATCGACCTTTGCCTGATCTACGCGGAGGAAGCGATCGGCTGGGCGTTCCACGGTCGCGCTTCGCTGATCGGCCAGCCGCCCGGCATCCTCCTCGGCTGGCGAAACAGTCCGTAGTGCCTCGACGATCTCATCAATGATGACGAGCAGGGCCACCGCGTCCCCGTGGGCGACCGGGATAGCGCCCGAGTGCTCGATCTGCTCGGCCAGATCCGCCCGCTTGGCGTAGCGCAACGCATTTGCGGCCACGCGGGCGGCCGCGCCCACTCGCCCCACGAAGCCGTGCGTCCGATTGGAGACGCGCAGAAGGCGCCGCTGTTCCTCGAGCACCGCATGAACGAGGGCGATATCGTCATCGGATCCGACGGCCTCCGGGGGAATATCTACGATCTGGACCTCGTCCGGCACCAGACGAAAGAGGTCCGAGACCGACGCACGGCTTCCCGCTGAGATGGCTTGCAGTCGCAGATTGCAGGCAAATGGATTGAGGTCAGCGAGCGGCCGCCACGGCTCGCGCGCCTCGATGTGCAACGCGAAGAGCTCCGGGAGCTTGCGCATCAGCCGCAGCGGATCGTCGCCATCGAAGAAGCAATCAAGGCGTGGTTCGTAGGAAATCGCAACCATTGCCAGCGAACTGCTACGGTCTTTGAGTCGCATACCGGCCTTCTCGATCAGACGGGCAGCCCAGGGTGGCAGCGTTCCGGCCGTGGGGCGAAAAGGCTCCGGCTGCACGCGGATGGCTACGCCTGGCGTTGCACCCGAAAACAAGTCGCGCAGACGCGCGGCGACCGCCCGCGCCTCGTCACCCGCATCCGCTGGCAATGACCCGGAGCCTTCGAAGTGATCCACCCAGCGTGACACCTGGTCGAGACACTCCAGTGCCGCGCTGATGACGGCCGGAGTCGCGCGGAGCCTGCCCGCCTGGATCGCTGCCAGCAGGTCTTCGGCCGCGTGCATTGTCAGACCCATTGCGGGCAAGTCGACCACGCCCGCAGACCCCTTGAGGGTATGAAAGCGCGACCGACACTGTCGATCCGTTCGATCGCCGGCCCTTCGCGTTCCACGGCAATCAGATCATCGGTCGCCTGTTGAATCAGCTCACGGGCCTCGGCGATGAATTGTTCGTGCAGAGCGTTCATGTCGGCAGCCCCGTCAGCACGCAGGCATGGCGCACCAACTCTGCCTGCGACACCGGCTTCACGAGATAGAAGTTCGCACCCGCCATCCTCGCATTCTCGACGTCGTGTTTGCTGGCTTGAGTCGTGATCATGAGGACAGGGGTCGTCGCAGCATCAGCGGTACTGCGCAGCGTGCGCAGAAAGGTGAGGCCGTCCATCCCGGGCATGTTGATATCGACAATGACCAGGTCGAAAGCCTGGGCCAATACCTTTTCCATTGCCTCGATGCCGTTGATCGCCTCCTCGATGGCAAGCCCGGTTTTCTCGAGCGCCTCGCGATAGTACAGCCGCACCAGCGAGGAATCGTCGACCACCAGGATGCTCGCTCGCAGCTGGGTTGAGGTTTTTTCAATTGTCTCCATGATCTGTCTCAGGTCTGCGGTAAACGATCGCGTCGGAAAATCGACATACATCAAACAGCGGTGAGATCCGGCTCATGGTCTCCGAATGCCCGAGAAAAATGTACCCGCCAGGCCGCAGACAGTCGTAAAGGCTTTCTGCCGCCATCCGTCGCGATGAGTCGTCGAAATAAATCAGCACGTTACGGCAAAAAATAATATCGAAGTCACGATAGTGGGCCATCTGCTGCGCATCAACCAGATTGGCGCGCGTAAAATGTATGGAGTTTGTCAGGCCGGGATCAATTCGGTAGTGATCGTCGGTCAGTGGCTCGAAATACCGATCGATCAACTGAGGGGATAGCCGCATCAGCGCCCGATCGCCGTAGATCCCGATCTCGGCGGCCTTAAGCGCGGTAGTATCGATGTCCGAACCGATAATCTCGATGCTGTATTGATCGACTTGGCTCCAATTCTCCATCAGCCATATGGCAATCGAGTAGGGTTCTTCTCCGGTCGAGCAGGGGATCGACCAGATGCGAATCGGTCGCGCGCGATCGGTGGCGCCATTGAGCAGGTTGGAGGTCATGCAGCGCAGCTGATGCTCTTCACGATAGAAATAGGTTTCGTTCACCGTGAAGGCGTTGACCAGATGCTGGATCTCACCGTCGGCATTGGAGCGCAGAAGCGCGAAATATGCCTGGAAGGAGAGCGAATGGGTCGCCGCGATCCGTTCTGCCAAGCGTCGATCGACGTAATAGCGTTTGTTGTCAGCAAACAACATGCCAGTTCGACGATAGATAAAGTCACACAGCCGCCGCACTTCATCCGGAGTGACCCAGACGCCGGCAGGACGGTGCGCCTCTGGATTTGCCATCCAACCTAGCCTTCCGTCCCTGAAATCCTGGCGATCGCGATCGAGGCCGCGAATGGCAGGAATGCGGTCGTGCGAAATCGTTCGGCACATTTCTGCAGCGCCGGAATAGCGTCGCTGGTCCCCACTTCGGCCAGCACGTCGATCGCCACCGCACAAACATTGGCGTGCCGTTCGCCCTCCAGCAGCTTGCACAGCAGACGGTTGGCATCTGCTGGCGGCACGCTGCGGGCCAATTCTGTGGCCATGATGCGCACGTCCGAATCATGGTCTTCAAGGGCCGATGCGAGGAACGGCAGAATGGCCTGCGGCATTGCCCGCAGGGCGTCGAGGCACGCCGTGCGCAGGCCGGCATCCGGCGAACGAAGGCATGCCATGAGCGCCGCGATGCTGGCCTCGTCGCCAATTCGCATAAGCGCCGTGATGATCGCTTCGCGCACCCGGGGGACCGGTTCTGCTCGCAGCGCGGCCGCGAGCTGTGGCACCGCGTCCGCATCGATACCAATGGCGCGAGCGGCGTTCCACCGTGTTTCCGGGTCGGCACTGGTGAGCGCGCCGGCCGAGCGGCGCGGTTCGACACGCAAGTGACTCGTCTCGCCGCTTTTAACGAACGGCATGGTCGGCCACCAGTTCGAGGATGGTCGGCGCGATATCGTCGACCGGGCGGACGTAGTCCGCCCCACCGAGGCGCACCAGTTCGCCCGGCATACCCCAGACGACCGCTGAGGATTCCGCCTCCGCGATGGTCCGGCCGCCTCGCTTGCGCAATTGCGTCATCGCATTGGCTCCGTCCCGTCCCATGCCGGTCATCAGCACGCCGATCAGTTTCGACGCGTCACATTCATCAAGCGCACTCGTTACCAGACGTTCCACGCTTGGATGCCAGGGATAATCGGCGAGGGCAGGCGCTGGCATCGCCACGAGGCTGCCCGATCGCGATGTGAGGATCAAATCGGCGTCGCCTCGGCCGATATAGACCGTGCCTGGCCGCAGAGGCATCGGGCCAGTGACTTCGACAACGTCGAGCGCGCACTGCCGGTTGAGCCGTCTTGCGAGAGGACCGGTGAACGCCGCTGGCATGTGCTGTGCGATCACGATCGGCCATGGCAATTCGGAGGGCAGCCATGGAAGAACGATGTCGAGGGCAGCGGGGCCCCCCGTCGAGGTTCCGACCAGGATCAAACCGGCCTGATCACCAGACTTGTTGGGATGGGTCCGCGGGCGGGGCGGCCGAATGCCGGCATCGCGAAATTGGTGCCGGATGCGCTCGGTCAACCGCAGTGTCCTGCGGATGCGCGCGCGGGCGGCTCCCCGAACTTTCTCGACCAGCAACGGCCGCAATCGGTCGAGGTGCAGCGATACCGCACCGTGCGGCTTGGCGACAAAGTCGACCGCGCCGAGTTCGATCGCTTCCAGCGTCGCGTCTGCCCCCTCTGCGGTCAGCGAGGAGATCATCACCACCGGTCGAGGCGCTTCGATCATGATCCGGCTGAGGCAAGTCAGCCCATCCATGCCGGGCATTTGCACATCGAGCGTCACAACGTGGGGATCGAATTGCTCGATGAGCGCCAGCGCCTCGGCACCGCTGCGGGCGAGGCGGATTTCGAAATCCTGCTCGGCCCGGAACAGCTCTTCGAGCAACTTGCGCATCAGCGCCGAGTCGTCGACGATCAGAAGTCTGGTCACGCGGTCTTCGACGTCTGTTTGGGCTCAGATCGGTCAAACTTGGCCAGCACGTCAGCTTCGACCTGGCTGAGCAGTTGTGCCGGATCGACCAACAAGATCATTCGGTGTTGCGCGTCAAGATTTGCGACGCGCCCAATTAGTCGCATCTGCTCCGCCGATAGTTCCGGCGCCCGTCGGATGGCCTGCGCGGCGACTTTCATAACCTCTGAAACGCGGTCGACCATGAAGCCGGTCTTTCCTCCCGCTACCTCGACAACGAGGATGCGGCGGGCGCTTCCCAATTCGTTCGACGGAAGATCGAACCGGCGGCTGAGGTCGATGATCGGAACGATGCTGCCGCGCAGGTTCATGACCCCATCAACGAACGCCGGGGCCTTGGGCAACCTGGTAATGTGGTCGGGCGGCCGAGCGATTTCGTCAACCGCCCCGACAGGCAACCCGTATTCCTGCTCGCCCAGCCGAAATACGACGAATTGCTCCTCGGTCATTCTGCTGCCGCCCGCTTGGCTCTGAGCCGTCTGATCCGCGTCACCCTGCTCGGAAAGAACGCGTCGCATCAGGTCGGATCGGAACAGCCGATCCGGTGATAACAAGGCGATCAGGCGCTTGCCGCCATCGAGGCGGCAGATCGACGTGATCTCCGCTTCGCCTGCTCCGCGCGTAAGCAGCGCCGGCGCCGGGTCGATCAGATTGGATGCAATGTGGAGAATCTGTCGCGGGCGGTCCGCGACCATTCCCACCGCACTGCTTCCCACCGAGAGGACGATAACCGAGCCCCGCCCATCCCGGTGGGTCTC